>MDSW01177842.1_pt1 | contig 19292 bp, 18 predicted proteins | sample 811171 | NCBI WGS metagenome assembly MDSW01 (sample SAMN05326641, study PRJNA326480) | marine metagenome | isolation source: seawater | place: Atlantic Ocean: North West | collected 2012 | reverse complement strand
TTCATATCCTGCATTAAAAACTTCTCCATATATTTTTGAAGTAGGTGAGTTTATAACTTTTTCATATACTCTTACCATATCATGCATATGAATGTTTGGTCTTAACTGCTTTCCTCCAAATAAAGTTATTTTTCTATTATTGTATGCTAAATTAGTGAAAATATTTACTACTACATCTAATCTTTGACGTGGAGAATATCCACAAACTGTTGCAGGCCTTATTGTTGTTGTTACAAATTCATCAGAATTGTAATTTAAAAGAACTTTCTCACAATCAGCTTTAAATTTTGAATAATCAGTAAGAGGTTCTAATGCTATATCTTCAACGACGTTTTTTTCATTTTTAATTCCATATACTGAAGAGGATGATGCATAAATAAAATTTTTTACACCTTTTTCTTTTGAAATTTTTACTAATGGCTCAAAGGCATCTAAGTTTATAGATTTCCCAAGAGAGGGGTTTAACTCAAAACTAGGGTCATTAGATATACAGGCAAGGTGAATAACTATATCTTGGTTTTTTAAACAATCAGATAGCAATTTTTTATCTCTTATATCTCCTTTAACTATTTTGATTTTTGGATTTTTTGGCAAAGTATTGCCATATATCATTAGATCATAAGTTGTTACAAAGTGATTTTTAGATGCTAAATAAGGTGCCAAAACCGAACCTACATAACCAGCACCCCCTGTTATAAGTATGTTGCTCATTGTTTTCTTTTTTAAAATAGGACTTGAAATTCAAATTTTTTCTATTACTACAAAAAATTAGTATAAACTATTAAAAAATCTATAAATGTCATTAATTCATACACCTATATGCAACTTTGGAGAAAAAGCAAATGATTTTACTCTAAGCTCTACAGATGAAAAAAAAGTTAGTCTAAAAGATATAAGAGGTTCAAATGGTACTTTGATTATGTTTATCTGCAACCATTGTCCATATGTCAAATCTGTAATTACTTCAATTGTAAATGATGCTAAATATTTAGAAACTTTTGGAATTAAATCTGTTGCAATTATGTCAAATGACACAAAGGAATATCCAGAAGACTCATTTGAAAACATGAAAACTTTTGCAAAAAAAAATAATTTTTCTTTTCCATATCTTTATGATGAAGACCAAACAGTTGCAAAAAATTACGGAGCAGTTTGTACTCCAGATTTTTTTGGTTATAATAAAAATCTTGAATTGCAATATAGAGGAAGAATTTACGCCGCTAGACCAACAGAATTATCTTCTGCAATGCAGAATATATCTAAAACAGGGAAAGGTCCTGAAGTACAATTCCCAAGCATGGGGTGCAATATAAAATGGATCGATAATGAAAAATAATTTATCAAGTATTTAGTATAATATAGGTTAATGTTAGTTGTAATACCAATTGAAGCAAAAATAAGAGAGCTTCTTCCTAAAGTATTTTTAGCTTATCAAGTTTTAAAAAAAACTAACTATGACGTTTTAATAGGAGGTCAAAGATTTTTTAGTCGTCAAATTAGAAATTATAAAAATGTAGTTTTTTTTGACAAAAATACTCACTTTGAAAGATTAGATAATTTAGTTAATACAAAAAAAAATGAAGTTTGTATGCTAGATGAAGAGGGTCCTGTTTCAATACTTGATGAATCCGGTATTGACTCTCATTACAATAAAAAATTATTAAATAAAATAGATAAGTTTTTTTTTTGGGGCAAAAAGGATCTAAAAAACCTAAAATATAAATTAAATAAAAACAAATTTGTTATTGCAGGCCATCCGAAATACGACTTATTAAAAAATCCATATATAAAATTTTTTGAAAAAGAAATAAAGATTATAAAAAAAAAATATAAAAAGTTTGTTTTTTTTCCAGCCAGTTTTTCTCCTTACAATGAAAATATAATTTGGGAAGAAAAAAATAAACTTAAAGTAACTTATCCAAAAAAAAATCAGAATTTTTTAAATAATAAATTAAATAAAATTATAAGATACAGAAAGGACAGTGTTAAAGATTATGATAAGGTTAGAAAAGTTTTATACGACTTTGCAGTACAGAATCCAAATATAAATATAATCTTTAGAAAACATCCTCGTGACGATCTTTTGGATATTAAAAAAAGATTTAAAAATTTTCCAAAAAATTTAATTTTAGATCATAGCTTTTCAATAACGCCCTGGGTAATTGCTTGTCATATTTATATGCATAGTGGTTGCACAAGCTCTTTAGAAGCTGCAGTGCTTAGAAAAAAAATAATTACTTTTATTCCCCATCGAAATGATGAAATGTGCATTTTTTTTAAGTCTTTTGGAGAATTACAGACCACTAAACAAGAATGTTTAAAAAAACTTAACTTGCTTATTAATCAAAGTGAAAAGAAAAGTAATTACAAATTTATTTCAAAATATATTGATAATTTTGAAAAAAATAAATTTTTTAATGATAAATTTATAAAATATCTAAAAAAAATAAATTTAATTAATAGCAAAATCATCTTTCATAAAGATGTATCTGATGATATTACTAATTTTTTATATCCTTTTAAAAATTTTTTTATGAAAGTTATGTCTTATCCTAAAAATATTTTGTTAAAAACATATATGATAAAATTTTTACCCGAAAAACACTTAGTAAAAAAAACTGACTCAGAAAAAAAATTCAAAAGTTTACACTTAAATGAATTAAACAAAATTTTAAATAGCTTTAAAAAAGTAGATAATCAAAAATTCTTACATAAAGTAAATAAAATATCAGATAATGTTTTTTTAATAAAAAAAAGATAATGATTTATAGGTTAGTTGAATATTTAAATTCAAGACCAAAAGCCAAATATCGTATTTTAGTTCCACCGTCTTATTCTTTTGGAAATTGTTGTGAAGAAATTACTTTAACATCTCTTTACTGTGCTGAAAAAAATAAAAAACTAATAATAATACCACCAAAAATATTTCAGTTTTTTTTAAAATATAAAGTTGCTAACAAACATTTATTAAATAACTTGATCATCCAGAACAAATATAATTTTACAATTCTAAATAATAATAATAAAAATCCAATTTTATTTTATTTACTATCTTTTTTAGTTAACATTGAGTTTCTTTTTAGAAGATCATTTGCTTTAATTCTTAAAAGTTTATTTAATTTTAAAGTCAAAGATATTAATTTTTTTCCCTATCTAGGAGTGCCAAATTATGTAAATAATTTTAAAGAAGAAATATCTGAAAGCGATATAAAAATTTATAATTTTGAAAATTTAAAAATAAATCTTGATTTAAAAAAAAACGAATTCTGCAAAAGACAACTAGAGAAATATGGAATAAATTCAAAAACCAAATTTGTTTGCTTACATGTAAGAGATGGAACTTATAAAAATGATTATCAAAGAAGACCACAACGTAACTCGGATATTAAAAATTACTATAAACTAATAAGTTATTTAATATCAAAAAATTATTATGTCGTCAGATTTGGCAAAGATCACAAAGAAAGAATCGATATCAAAAATGAAAAAATAATAGATTATCCATTTTCAAACATAAAATCTGATTTTATGGATCTTTATTTAGTTGAAAATTGTGATTTTTTTATCGGAAACTTATCTGGGCCACTAGAGGCAGCACGAATGCTAAACAAACCTTGTTTGGCACTTGATGTAAACTTAATTTTTCATTCTTTTCCTCGCCACCCATTATCAAGATCGGTATTTAGAAAAATTTTGAGAAAAAAAGATAATCAAATCCTTTCAATAAAAAAATTTATAGATTTAGATATTAAATATCATCATTGGAAATATTTAGATAACTCTTTAGAACTTTTGCAATTAAATGAAGATGAATTATTATATGAAATTAAAGAATATTATGATTTGATTGAAAATTCAAAAATGGAATTGACCCAGTTGCAAAAGGATTTTAACAAAAGTCTTTTATTGAGTTTAATAAAAAAAGTTAACATACTTAAAAAGGAAAATTTTAATAAGAAAAATGATGCTGATATAATATTTTATCAAGAACAAATTTTTAATATAAAAAATTCAAAAGGCTCCTATAGCAATAATTGCTTAAAAACACTAAACTTTAATTAAAAATTTTTTATGAACTAAGTTGCTAAATTTTAGCTATTTATAAATTTTTATATCTAAAATATTTAACCTTCAATCGTTTAAAAGATATAATTTGGTCTTTTTTTTGACATTTAAGATTTATAGAATAAAAGCTAATAATATTTAAATAATTATTATTTAATAAAATCAAATGAATATTTATAACAAAAATAAAATATTATGTTTAATTTGTGCAAGAAGTGGATCAAAAGGAGTAAAGAATAAAAATATAAAAAAATTTCATGGAAAACCATTAATTTATTGGACAATAAAACAAGCCAAATCCTTACCAGAGATAAAAGACGTTTTTATTTCAACAGACTCAAAAAAAATTGTAAATGTTGCTAAAAAATATGGTGCGAAAGTTCCATTTTTAAGACCAAAAAAATTAGCAAAAGATAATTCTAAAGAATGGGATGTTTGGAAGCATGCAATAAATTTTTTTGAAAGTAAAAAAAAATATTTTGAAACAATTTTAGTACTTCCTGTTACTTCACCTTTAAGAAATAAAAATGATATCAGAAACTGTATAAATAAATTTAAAAAACAAAAAAAAAAAGTTGATGCAATTGTAACAATTACAGACTCCTCAAGAAATCCATATTTTAATATTGTTTCAGAAAACAATGGATTTATAAATCTAGTAAAAGGTAGTAATAAAAAATACTTTACTAGAGGAACCGCACCAAAAGTTTATGATCTATGCACAGTTGCTTATTTAGTTAAAACAAGATTAATAAAAACTAAAAGACATTTATTTGACGGAAAAATTAAAAGTGTTTATATTCCAAAAGAAAGATCAGTAGATATTGATACCCCACTAGATTTCAAGTTTGCTGAGTTTTTAAAAAAAAATGCTAATCTATAAAAAAAAAAACCAATTTAAAAATAAGACCGCAATAGTTTTGGGAAGCGATGGACTTATAGGAAAAGAAATAGTTAAAAATTTAATAGATTTAGATTGTAGAGTGATAAAGATAGAAATTAAGAAAAAAGATAAAAAAAAAATTAAAAAAGACTATTTTTTTTTGGACTCTAATAATGATTTAAAACAAATTAAACAGTTTAATCACATTGTAAAAAAGATAAGAAAAATTGATATATTTATAAATGCCTCTTATCCCAAAACAGATAATTGGAATAATTTAAATTTTAAATCAAAAAATTTTAAATCATTTGTAGAGAATATGAATCTACATTTAAATTCATTTGTATGGTTTTCCAAAATAATTGCTGAAAAAATGAAAAAAAATAAAACAAAAGGAGTTTTACTAAATTTTGGTTCAATTTATGGAAATGTATCGCAAGATGTATCTATTTATAAAAATACAAAAATAAGCGAAAATATTGCTTACTCAGCAATTAAAGGAGGTATTTCAAATTTTACTCGTTTACTAGCGGCTTATTATGGAAAGTATGGGATAAGAGCAAATTGTATTTGTCCAGGTGGTATATTTGAAAAAAATATGGATAAAAAATTTATTAAAAATTATTCAAAAAGGTCCCCAATTAGAAGATTGGCAAATGTTAAAGAAATATCTTCACCATCAATTTTTTTAGTTTCAGATGAATCTAGCTATATAACTGGTCATAACCTATTTGTAGATGGTGGATGGACTTGTATTTAAAAAATATACTGTCGAAATTTAGCCTTAATTTTTTTCGATCAATAAAATTAAAATATTTACTTTAATCACCAATGTTTTTTAAAAAATTTGATAAATATAAAGCTCAATTTTTAAAATTATTAGATAAAAAAGATAAAATAAATTATATAAAAATTTTATTCCTTTCTTTTCTGGGTTCAATTTTCGAATTGTTGGGTTTAGGAATTCTATTGCCTGTTTTGACAATTCTGATTAAAGATGACACTCAATTTTTAGATAATATACCATTAATAAATAAATTAAATTTAGAAGATAAAACAGAGCTATTAACTTTTTTCTTTTTTTTAATCATTATAGTTTATTTAATTAAATCATTAATAATTGGTTATATTAAATTACAAAATGCTAAATTTATTTTTTCAATTAATGACAAAATATCTAGCAAGGTTTTTAGAAATTATATGAATAAAAATTATTTATTTCATGTAAATACAAATACCGCAGATTTAACTAAAAATGTTTTAAGCGAAACAAGATCATTTTCACAAGGACTTCTTTCATCTACTTTAAATATAATTTTAGATTTAATAATTACTTTTGTGATTTTATTATTTTTATTTTTTTTATATCCAAAAATAACATTACTAATATTTTTAATGTTTAGTGCTGCAATAATTATTTATTTAAAATTTTTTAGAAAAAAAATGTTAAATTTAGGACGTGAAAGAGTTAAAAATGAAGGTTTAAGATTTAAAGATATTTTTCAAGGATTTTATGGAATAAAAGAAATATTAGTTTTTAATAAAAAAAAATTTTTTATCGACTATTTTTCAGAAACAAATTTAAAATTAAATATTGTAGGTACAAAACATCTTTTTTACTCTTCAATCCCCCAAATCTTTTTAGAATTGTTCACCGTTTTTATTTTGTGTGCTTTTACTATAACATTATTAAATATAGGTTATTCTACTCAAGAACTTTTAATTATATTAGGAATATATGCTGCTTCAATATTTAAATTATTGCCATCAGCTTCAAGAATAATTGCAAGTATACAACAAATCTCATTTAGCATGCCCTCTTTAGAAATTCTAAATAAAATATTTTTAGATAAAGAAACAGATTTAAATCAAAATATAGAAAGGGATACTGAAAATATTAATTTTGAAAAATTTATTGAAATAAAAAATGTTTTATTTAGATATGAAAAAAATAAAAAGGACTTAAATCTTAATGTAGATAGTATTATTATAAAAAAAAATAAAGTTACAGGAATTGTTGGAGAGAGTGGTACAGGAAAAAGTACTTTGATAAGCATTTTACTTGGCTTATATGGAAGAGAAAATTCGCAAATATTAGTTGACAATATTCCAATTGTTAATTTTAGATCTTTTAGGAAAATTGTTGGATACGTTCCCCAAGATATTTTTTTATTAAACGATACTTTTAAAAAAAACATCGCTTTTGGAATTGAAGAAAATAATATTAATTTAGAAAAAATAAAAAATTCATGTAAAACTGCAAACATACAAAATTTTATTGAAAAAACAGAATTTTCATACGAGTCACTTGTTGGCGAAAAAGGTTTAAATATCTCTGGAGGAGAAAAGCAAAGATTAGGTATTGCTCGAGCATTGTATAATAACCCTAAAGTTTTAATATTAGACGAAGCCACTAGTTCATTAGATAGTCTAAATGAAAAATCAATACTTGACGATTTAATTAAAAATAATCTTTCAATTACTATTATACTGATATCTCACAAGTCAAATATTATAGAAAATTACTGTGATGAAATTTATAAAATCGAAAATGGAAAAGCAAAAGAATTAAAAAAATGAAATTTATAATATTTATTACTTTAAAGTATAAAAATGTTGTTCGATTTTGAAAATCGGTTGGATGTAAAAAGTTTTAATCATATTTTAAAAAATAAAAAATATGATTATATAATAATTGGAACTGGTCCCGCAGCTATAGTTTTATATAAAGAAATATTAAAGTATAAAAAAAAAAATATATTGCTTATAGAAAAAGGTAATTTTAAAGAAAAAAAAAATAGAAAAAATTAATTTTAAATCATTGCCAATAAACCAAAGATCCAGAATATTTTCAGTTGGTGGAACTAGTAATGAATGGTCTAATTTTAGTTCTTATTTTGAAAATTATGAATTTATGTCTAGATGGGGCAAGAAATATGAAAACTTATGGCCATTTACTTATGCTTATTTAAATAAATTTTATTATAAATTACATGAGAATTATGGATTTAATTTTAAAAAAATAATAAAAAAAAAATTTAATTTTCCATTTCATACAAGAAATTTTATAGCAAAAAAAAATCCTACTAATTTTAGAAATATAATTAATCAAAATGAAATTGATTTACTAATTAACTGTAATGCAGAAACATTATCTGAAAATAAAAAAAATTCTTATGTAGACATAAAAAATAAATATAATGAATTTAGAATTTTAGGAAAAAAAATTATCCTGTGTGCAGGAGGCCTTGAATCAGTAAAAATAATATTAAAATCTATTAAATATAAAAGATTACCAGTAACCAATAGAGCTGCAGTAGGATCATACTTTATGGACCATCCAAAGATAAATATTGGATTTATAAAAAATGAAAAAAATTATTATATAAAAAAATTGTTTTTAAAAGACAAAAAAAATGTAATTAGTTATTTTGGTTTATCTCTTAATAAAAACATGCAAAGAGAAAAAAAATTGCTAAACTCTTATGTTAGATTTGAAAAAGTATTTAGCAATTATGATAGTCAGTTTGATAAATATGACTTAATTAAATTAATAAAATATTTTTTTATAAAAATATTTAATATTAAAAAAAATAAAATTTATAGGCTTAGATTATTCTGTGAAATGAAACCAAATAAAAAAAATAGAATTTATCTTTCAAAAAATGATGAATTAATTGTAAATTATAAATTTAACTCAACAGATATTAAAACTGCCCAAGTATTACAAAAAAAAATTTATGAATATTTTAGTTTAAATCCAAAAAAAGAGAAAATTTTTAAATTAACTAAATCCAATTTATTTAATTTTATTGAAGACGCCTCTCATCATATGGGAGGCCTTATTTATTCTAAAAATAAAAAAGAAGCTATTGTAGATAAAAATTTAAAAATTTTAGGAACAAAAAATATTTATGTTTGTAGTAGTGCAATTTTTCCGACTTCAGGAAGCGCTAATCCAACGATGACAATTTGTGCATTATCATTAATGCTTGCTAAATATTTAACAAAGGATTAAAATTTTTTATATAACATCATAAAATTGAAAATTTTTAAAATAAAATTTAATGAAAGTGAAATTTAATACTAAGGAAATAGATTATAAAGTTATAGAATGCTTAAAAAAAACATTTCCAAAAGTAAAATTCAAAAAGAATATTAATAATTTGAAAATGGGAGATATTAAACAATGGGATTCTCTTGGAAATTTGAATTTGATTTTTGAAATAGAAAAAAAATTTAAAATAAGATTTAAAACTAAAGACTTTTCAAAAATAACATCAATAAAAGATATAATTCATTTTATAAAAAGATTAAGTAAATGAATTTCAATATTACATCTCAGGAAGGTTTAAATTATTCAAAAATTAGCGGGGATAATAATAAAATTCACACAAATGATCTATATGGCTACAATTCAATTTTTGGTGAAAAAATATGTCATGGCTGTTTTATAATTTTAAAATTTATTAAAATAATAAAAATTTATAAATTACTTAAAGATAAAAAAAAGTTTTCAATAAAAGTATTATTTTTTAAACATTTTAAATATGATCAAAATATTGAGATAAAAAGAAAAAAAAATAACTTTCAATTATTTCAGGAAAAAATTTTAATAGCAGAAATTAAAATTTATTCAATTAATATTTTTTCTTTTGAAAGTTTTAAAAGTAAAAAATTTTTAATTAAATGTAAAAAATTAAAATCAAAAAGTATAGAATATAAATTAACAAAAACTTTGAACAATTTAAGCAGGCATGTTGGAAGAGTTTATCCTGGTTTAAACTCAATTCTAAATGAAATTAACTTAAACTATAATAGTTTATATAAGTTTGGGCATTCAGAAATGAAAATTTTTTCAAAAAAGAAAGATAAAAGAGCTCCAATCATTTTGAATAAGTTATATTACGATAAATTTTTAGTAGATTTTGTTTCATCAGAAAGACCAATATTAAAAATAAAAAGAATTAAACCAAAAAAATATATAATAAAAAAGATAAAAAAAATAAAAGATAATGTTTTAATTTTAGGGGCGAGCCAAGGAATAGGATCAAGATTATTAGACATATTAAGTTATAATAAAAAAATTAAAATAATAGCTTCCTTTAACAAAAATAGTATAAAAATGTGTAATGACAACATAAAGAAAGTAAAAATTAATGTTGAAAAAGATTTTCATAAAATTTCAAAAATTATAAAAAAATATAATCCAATAAAAATCTATTACTTTATCGCACCTAAGATTTTCCTTGATAAAAAATTAAGTAAAAAAAATAAATTTAAATATGAAAAGCTATTTGTTGGATTGCCTTTAAAAATAATTAATAAAAATAAATTTAGAAATATTTCTTTTTTTTATCCATCAACAATATTTGTTAAAGATAAAAATAATTTAGATTATTCAAAAATCAAAAAAAAGGCAGAAATTAAATTAAATAGAAGCTGTAAAAAAAATCATATTAAACTTGCGATATTTCGATTTCCAATTTTAAAATCTAGGCAAACTTTATCATTTTTAAATAATGATACAAAAGATCTAGTAAGTTTTTTAAATAATAATAAGTTAGCAGCAGAAAAGTTATTAAATTAATGTTGAATAAAATAACTGTAAAAAAAGTAAAAAAAAATTATTTAAAAAAAATCAATCAATTTCATAATAATTTTTATAAATCAAAAAGGTCAATTAAACAGTTTCTTTGGCAATTTAAAGTTTTAAAAAAAGATAATCAAATAAAAAATTATTTTTATGCAAGCAAAAGAAAAAAAATTATAGGTACATTAGCATTCGTAAAATATGAATTCATATCAAACAAAAAAAAAATTGACGCTTATAAGCCAGAGGATTTGCTAATGAATGTTGAGGCCATTAAAATACGATTATTTGAAAAAATTAATTATTTATTTGAAAATAAAAATAAAAAAATCTTTTTTTTTCATTTTAGCGATTCAGCCTGGGCATTTAAAAAATTAGACTATAAAACCAATTTTGGAAATTATTTTTATTTTATTAAATTTTATGAATTTAATGATATTTATAAAATTTTATTAAATAAAAGTATTCCAAAATTTATTGCAAAAATTATTTCACATATTTTAAGTGCAACAACTAAATTTTTTTTTACTAAAAAAGCTAAACAAAGAAATAAAAAACTTGTTTTTGTTAATTACACACATCCTCCTATTTGGTCAGACCATTTTATTATAAAATTTGTTAATCACTGGAAATGTATTACACTTAATAGATCTAAAAATTTTTTAAATTGGAGAGTATTTAATAATCCATATGTAAAAAATAAATTTATTGCATTTTATTATAAAAATAATCCAGTTGGTTATATAATTTATAATGTAAAAAATTATAATTTATCTGTAGTTGATTTAATATTAATTCCCCTAAATAAGGAAATTAACAGTAAATTAATATTAAATGAAGTTCTTAGTTTTTTAGATAATTATTCAATAAAGAATAAAATTAAAACATGCAAATTTGAATTATATTTAAACTCCAAACTAAATAAAATAATTTATTTTGAACTTTTTAAAAATGGTTATTTTAAAAAAAGAAAAGTTTCAGATTTTTCTTATAAATCAACAAAAAATAAAATAAATAGTAAAACAATAAACAGTGCTTATATAACTAATATTAATAAATCTGGTAAGTAAAATTTATATAATATAATAAATTTAATAATTTGATGAATTACCAATTAAAAATAAAAATATTTAAAATTGTACAAGAAGTATTTAAATTTTTTAATTTAAAAATTTTTTATTCTAAAGATGAAGAATTTTTTAAAAATCTTGAAATTAAGAATATTATTGATGTAGGCGTCGAAAAAGGAACTAAATTTTTAACTGATAAATTTCCAAATTCATATTTTTATTTAGTAGAAGCTAATTCAAATTATTACACTTATTTAGAAAATAATTTTTTAAAACAATACAAAGGAAAACTTTTTAAAGTAGCAGCAGGAAAAGCTAGTGATGAAAAATTTTTTTACGAATCTGGTCCTATATCATCATTTTTTGAGAGAGAAGATTTTAATTTTAAAAAAAAAAAATTAGTTAATATTAAACCATTAGATGAAATTTTATTGAATGAAAATATATCAAATAATACAATTTTAAAAATTGATTGCGAAGGAGCTGAACTAGATATTTTAAAAGGAGCAGATAAAATTTTACAAACTGTAGATTTCGTCATTGTCGAACTAAGACTTCAAAAAATTAATACTTATAATCCATCTGAATTAATTAATTTTCTTTATGAAAAAAATTTTTTATGGGAAAAAATTTTAAAAATTTATTATGCGAAAATAGGGATAGATTACATCGATATTTTATTTATCAAGAAAAAACCTTGAAATTTTTTTTTTATTCTCCATGTTAATTTTGGAATAGAATAAATAGCACTTGAGCAATATTTATCATATTCATTATTTGTTGATAAAATTTTTAAATGTTTAATAGAAAAATTAATTTCTTTCTTTTTTAGTTTTGATAGTTTTTTTGGATTAATACCAGATCCTATGTCAAAACCAATATTTTTGATTAAATTATATTTCGGAACTATTGATAATCTTTTTTTATAAAAATTTGCAAAAGTCCAAGCATAATCCCAAGTACCTATGCTTTTATTTTTATAATGTATGTTAAAATATTTTCTCCAAAATTTATTTTCATTTTTTGACGGACATAATTTTCTAAAAGAATTACTATTTAATAAATTATTTAAATTTTTAAAATTATTGTCATAAGCCTTCCATCTATCTTTCCAGGTTGCCCAACCCCAAATATTAGAATATTTTGATAAGAAATAAGTTTCTTTTAAGTTTTTAGTAATTTTATCATTTACATTACAACCTGCTATCTGTGAAATTTTTTTAATATTTTTGTATTTGTTTAATAGGATGTCACAAAATGAAAAAAATGAGTGTGATGGAATTATATCGTCTTCTAAAACTATAATTTTATTTTCATATTTAAAAACCCAGTCCATTCCAATTGAGAAAATTTTTCTAACTCCTACATTTTTCTCTAAAAAATTTTTTTTTGAAATTTTTAAATTTGTACAATTAATTAATTTTCTAACTTTTTTAACGACAATTGTGTCGTTTTCATTATTTTTTGGTCCATCACATATAATATAGATTTTTCTATTTTTTATTTCTTTTAATAAATTTATTAATTTTTTTAAATGCCTTGGTCTGTTGTAACAAAAAATTATTATACTAGTTTTTTTCATCTAATTTTTTTTATAGATATTTTATTTTATACTTTAAATTACGTATTTTTTATGTAAAATTATATTATCATTTAAAAAGACCATGAAAAAAAGAACATTTTTTAAATTTGTTTTTACTAGCTTATTAGCATTTAATTTGCCGATTTTGTTAAATTTAAAATCAGAATTTTTAATCAAAAAATTTTCTAAAAAATATTGGATTTTATCTTTCACAGATTTGAAATAAAATTTTTTTACAAAATATTAAAATTAATTTATTTTTTTAATCTTATTTCTTTTTCATTAACAAAATTAAACTTAACTTTATCTTTATCAAGTTTGTAAGGCCCTTGTTTAACCTCAACCATCTCAACACTTTTTAACACTTTAAAACCATGCCCACCATTAACCAACATTATTATATCGTTTTTATTTATAACTTTACTAAACAAATATTTTTTTGAATCGTTATAAAAATCTACTCTTAAGCTTCCTTTTAAAATAAAAATTACTTCTGTTGTAGTTAGTATTTTTGTTAATCTTTTTTTGTGCATGTGCGGTTGAATAATGTGGTTTTTTTTATGTTTAATAAAACCAAATTGTTGTGTAGCCTCAGGCGGGGTAAAGAAATTTACACCTTTTTTATTTTTACGACTATTTCTGACAATTATTGCATAAAGTTTTTTTTTATGAATTATTTTGTTTATCATTTTAAAATTAATTTTTTCTTATTAAGGATAAAAAAACTCTAACAATATAATTTAAACCAAGTATTGCAAACTTTATTATACTTGATGCAGTTTTACTAAGTTCTTCTTGATCTTTGCTTTGAATAAATGGTACTTCTTTAATTTTTAAATTATTTTTCATTGCCTTATATAAAAATTCAATAAAAAATTCTCCATGTCCATAAGCAATTGGAACAACATGTTTTAAACAAGATTTTTTCATTACAAACATGCTACCAGTATAATCTTTAATTTTATTACCGAGTACTAATCTGCACAATTTATTAATTATTTTGCTTGTAAGTATTCTTTTTTGGGTTCTTTCATCCCCACCTCCTTCAACGTATCTTGACAACAGAACTATGTCATATTCCTTTAAGTATTCTATCATTTGTGGAAATTTTTTTACTAAAATTCCCTGATTTGAGTCAACCCATGCTAATGTATTTTTACTACTGTAAATTAAACCCACCAAAAAGGCGGAAGCCAACCCTCTTTGATTTCTTTGAATTATTTTTAAATTATTTATTTGTAGATTTTCAACTTTTTTAATTGTTTGATCATTTGAATTATCATCAACTAGTATTATTTCACATTCAGGAAAAGTTTCTTTAATTATATTGAGTGTATCTTCAATAAACAATTCTTCATTATAAGTACTAAGTATAATGGATAAATCTTTAGACATTATATTTTGAAAGTTCTTCTTCCATCATAATTTTAATTAATTGTTTAATTTTAGTTTTTACTTTGTAATTCAATATTTTTTTAGCTTTTTTAAAATCAGCTCTTAGATTTTTTGTTTTTGCAGGTCTTAAAAGCTTTTTATCTATTTTAAGATATTTTTTATAGTTCAAACCTACATATTTGAAACATTCTTCAGCAAACTTTTCAACAGAAGTATTTGTTCCAGTGCCTATAACAAAAAAATCTGGTTTTTTTTGTTGCATGATCTTCCATGCCATTTCAACGTAATCTTTTGCATATCCCCAATCAATTTTTGGTTTAATATCGCCTAAATATAAATGTTTTTTATTTCCTCTATAAATTTCACAAACATCTTTTACAATCTTTTTTGTTACATAATCATAAGATCTTCTTGGTGACTCATGATTAAAAAAAATTGCTCCACAAATAAATAATTTATGCGTTATAGAATACATTTTTGCAGCTAAATAGGTTGAAGATTTGCCTAAAGCATAAACACTAGCAGGAGATAAATTAGACTTTTCGTTTAATTTTTTTTCATTACTTAGACCAAACATATTAGATGATACTGGTTGGAAAAATTTAATTTTTTTTCTTTGCATTTTTAAAAACTCAAAAATTTGAATAACGGAAAGAGCAGTTACATTATATGAATATATTGGAATGTCGTAACTCCATCCGACATGATCTTGATCAGCAAAATTGTAAATTTCATCAGGATTTACTTTATTTATAATTTTTAAAATTGAAATTGAGTCTAATAAATCTCCTTTGTGGATAAAAAATTTTTTATTAAATATTTTATTATTTCTTATTAAATGATCTATATTTCTTGTGTTTGATGTTGAGGTTTTCCTTAGAATACCATGTACTTTATATTTTTTTTTTAATAGCAGCTCTACTGCATATGATCCATCTTGTCCTGTAATACCAATTACTATTGCTGTTTTTCTTTTCATTTTATCTTACTTTTTTAAAAGACGGATATGGTAACAAAAAAGTTCCGCCCTGTTTTATCCAATTTTTCTCTCTTTTAATAAACTCATTAATAAAGCCATATGGCATAACAAAAAAATAATCGGGATTTAAACTTCTAGCTTTTTTTTCAGAAATAATTTCTATTCCACTACCTATAGTATATTTTCCCCATTTTTCTGGACTTCTTTCTGCAGCATATTTAATTCTATCTTGATTTATACCATAGTACTGAAGCAATGTATTTCCTTTTGTTGAAGCACCGTAAATAAATATTTTTTTATTTTTACTTATAGCTTTATCTAAGAAATTTAAGCACTTATTTTTATTTTTTTCAACTCTTCTTATGAATTTTTTAATTTCATTTAAAGAAGTTTTTTCTTTGATTTTAACTGATTTTTTAATATTTTTTTTGCAGTAAACTCTGTAACTTCCTCCATTAATTTGATTTTTTTCAATTTTAAAAATTTTAAATCCATTTTTTTCAAACAAATATTTTAAAGAGTCGTAGCTATAAAATTCCAAATGTTCATGGCAAATATTTCCTAAATCATTTTTTTTTATCATTGAGTCCAAACACATTAGTTGTGCAATAAATACTCCGTTTTCATCTAAAGCGTTACAAGCATCTTTAATAAAATTTGATGGTTTTTCCAGATCATAAAACATTCCTATGGCGGTTATGATTTTAGGTTTTTTTAAATTATTTTTTTTTGAGATTTTTAAATATTTTTTAAAACTCCAAAAATCATTTAAAACATATTTGCAATTTTTCTTTAATTCGTAGCTCAAGTTCTTAGCAGGTTCACAACCCACAGTTATAAAATTTTTTTTAAAAAATTTTAATAAAGTTCCATCATTTGCTCCTATATCTAAAATAATATCATTTTTTTTTAAAATTTTAAGTTTAAGAACTGAATTATAAATATCTTTAAGTGCTTTTCTCATAGTTTGAGTAACACTGGATCTATACCAATAAAAACGTTTGTACATTATTTCTTGTGGAGCTGAATGCTTCAGTTGTAGTAATTTGCAATTTTTACAATAAACTAGATTTAAAGGAGCTTTGATACCATTTTTGATATTATTTTTGCTTACAAAATTACTTACAAATAAATTACCAAAAGAATGAATTGAAATAAGTTTATTAGAATTACACAGTCTACACTTTTTTATTTTTGTTGTTATGAGCTTGCTCATAGATTTTAGATGTCATATATAACTATTTCTTTACAAAGTTCCAATATTTTCTTAAAACAATAGTCAGATTAAACTGTAGTAAAAAAATTTGAAAAAATTCATACCAGTAAATACCCCACTTATTACTAAAACAGATGCTAAAGTTGTATACCAATCTATTAAAAGTGGATGGATTTCCTCTGAAGGAAAAAACGTAAAAAAATTTCAAAAAAATTTTTCTAAATATATTGGAAAAAAATATTCAATTGCAGTTTCAAGTGGAACAGCAGCCTTAGAATTAGCAGTAAAATGTTTAAATCTAAAAAAAGGTGACGAAATTATAATTCCAAATTTTACAATAATTTCAAATGCTATTGCTCCCATAAAACAAAATTTACGTATTAGATTAGTTGATTGTGAAATCTTTAATTGGAATATGAATTTGTCTCAAATAAAAAAAAATATAAATACAAAAACTAGAGCAATTATTGCTACGCATATTTATAATTTTCCTTTAAGAGTCGACTTGTTAAAAAAAATTTGTAAAAAAAAAAAAATAATTTTAATTGAAGATGCAGCAGAGGTTTTGGGACAAACAATTAATGGAAAAAAATGTGGAAGCTTTGGAGATATAAGCACTTTTAGCTTTTATGCTAATAAACAGATTACCACAGGGGAAGGAGGCATGGTAACCACAAACGATAAAAAAATTTATGAAAAAATTTCTAGTTTAAAAAATCTCTCTTTTGGAAAAAAAGATAGATTTAATCATGATGATATTGGTTGGAACTATAGAATGACAAATATTCAAGCAAGTTTGGGATTAAGCCAACTTAGAAGAATAAGTAAAATTGTTAAGATTAGACATAGAGTAGGTATGCGCTACTATAAAAATTTAAAAAAAAACAACAATTTATTTATACCAAAACCGAAAAATAATTATTCTAAAAATATATATTGGGTAGTAGGAGTAGTTATAATGAATAAAAAACTTAAATTAGATGCAAAAAAAGTAATGACAAAACTTAGAAAAAATGGAATAGACACTAGACCTTTCTTTTGGCCGATGCATAAACAAAAAATCTTAAATAAATTAAATTTAATACATTCAAATAATTTTCCCAATTCTGAATATATAAGCAAATATGGATTTTATTTACCTTCGAGCTTATCTCTTAAGAACTCTGAAATTGATTACATATGTGATAAATTAAATTATATTTTATCTAAAAAAAATTAATCGTTATTTGATATCAAAGTGATAATTAATAAAAAACAATATATTTATTTAATTCTAATTTTTTGTATTGAATTTTTTTCAATTTACTACGCAAGATTTTATTATGATGGATTTCATTTAGGTTTATTAATCAATGCTGCAGCCGATATAGATGCTGGAAAATTAATATATAAAGATTTTTTTTATGAATACGGTTTATTAAATGTCTATTTAAACTTATTAATTTTAAAGATATCTAATTTTAATATATTTTCACTTTTTGTTGTTTATATACAATTTTATATAGCTGGAATTTTCCTTCTTTATTTAACTACGAAAAATTTGTTGAATATTAATTATGCAATTTTGTTAGTTATAATTTTTTTTATTATACATCCATATATTTTAAAGCCTTGGCATAATTATATTCTTTTTTTTTTACTGTCTCTTTATTTATATTTAAAAAGTTTATTTGTTCCAAAATACGACGTTATTGCTTCATTTTTCTTAGGTATTGCTTTTCTTTTCAGTGAAACTTTCTTAATTACATCTTTTTTTATTTTTACTGCTGACTTAATTATTTCATATCAATATCTAAATAAAAAATTTCTTTATAAAAAAATAATTTATTTTATTGCTCCATATTTTTTATTTTTTATTTATTTATTAAATTCAAATTTATATAATGACTGGTTATTGCATAATAATACTTATCCAGTTTTATTAAAATATTTTTATAAATCTGATATTTTTTCATATATAATAAATAATCTTCAAACTTTTATACTTTCTTATAAGTATTTGTATTCAGATATGACTATTTTTTTTTATTCGCTAATTTTTCTTTGTAATTTAATATTTATAATATCGAATACGAAAGATTTTTTTAAAAAAAATTTAGATTCAAAAAATTTATTTTTTTTATTTGTATCAATTTTAAACCTTTTGTTAATTTCTCAAATATTATCAAATATTTCAACTTTTAAGCTTATTACACTTTCATCTTTTGGATTTATAATAGTATTTATTTATATAAAAAAAATTAAAGATAATTATTTAAGAAAACTTTTAGTTTTAATTATTATATTGATTTCAATAAATTCATTGTTGGATCCCAAAAAAGAATGGAATGCAAAAAAATATCTATTTTCTAACAGTAATATTAATTTCAAAGGATTTAATTTTTTAAGAAGTCAAAAATACCCAGAAAATATTTGGGAACATTTAAAATCATTTGATAAATTAAGTTACAAAATTAAACATAAATGCAATATAGAGTATTTTGCAAATTTAACTGATGATGCATATTAT
>MDSW01005937.1_pt1 | contig 19296 bp, 21 predicted proteins | sample 811171 | NCBI WGS metagenome assembly MDSW01 (sample SAMN05326641, study PRJNA326480) | marine metagenome | isolation source: seawater | place: Atlantic Ocean: North West | collected 2012 | reverse complement strand
TTTAATTATATTATAAATAATCTAATCTCAATTAGAATATGTATAAAAAAAATCTTATAAAAAAAATTAAGCTTAAAAAGGCTAAAATTGGAATAATTGGTTTGGGATATGTTGGTCTACCTCTTGCATGCGTTTTCGCAAAAAAGAAATTTGATGTAACTGGTTTTGATATTGATAAGAATAAAATAGCATACTTAAAAAAAAGTAGATCCTACATCAAACATATAAAAAATGCTGAATTATTAAAAATAAAAAATTATTTTAAAGTTCAAAATAGCTTTTTAAAAATTAAAGATCTAGATATTATAATATTATGTCTACCGACACCATTAAGTAAATCGAAAAAACCAGATTTATCATTTATCCAATCAACTTTAAATTCAATTAATTATATGTTTAAAAAAGGACAATTAGTTATTTTAGAGAGTTCAACCTATCCAGGATCAACTAAGTATTTATTTAGTAAAATTTTGAAAAAAAAAAAATTTATAATTGGAGATGAATTCTTTATTGGTTATTCTCCCGAAAGAGAGGATCCAAGTAACAGAAAATACAAAATAAATAATATTCCAAAAATTTGTAGTGGTATTACCAATAATTGTTTTGAATTAACTAAAACACTTTACAAAAAAATTGTAAGTAAAGTTGTAAGCGTCTCAAATATAGAAACGGCAGAGTTTACTAAAATTTTTGAAAATACATACAGAAGTGTAAATATAGCTTTGGTTAATGAAATGAAAGTATTGTCTGAAAAATTAAACCTTAATATCAATGAAATAATAAATGCTGCCAAAACAAAACCATTTGGTTTTCATGCATTTTATCCGGGTCCTGGTGTTGGGGGACATTGTATACCTGTTGACCCATATTATTTATCTTGGATCGGAAAAAAAAATAATTCACCTTTAAAATTTGTCGAAATAGCAGGCAATATAAATAAAAATATGCCCAAGTGGATAATCAAAAATACAATCAAATATAATAATAAAATAAGAAAAATTTTATTAATTGGAGCCGCTTATAAAAAAAATGTTGATGATACAAGAGAGTCACCGATTTTTGACTTTATTAAAGATCTCAAAAAAAGGAAAATAATTTTTGATTATCACGATCCTTTTATAGACAAAATAAAAACTAGAAATCTTAACAAAGTTTATTATTCAAAAAAAATTAGTGCCAAATTAATAAAATCTTATGATTGTGTAATTATAATTACAGACCATGATAAGATAAATTACAATTCAATAAAAAAAAACGCAAAACTTATTATTGATACAAGGAATGTTTATAAAAAAAAAACAGATAATATAATAAAACTTTGAAATCTTGATAATGAAAGTATTAAATTTTTTTACATATGATTATCCTTTTGAAGGCAATGATCAAAATTTTATTGAAGATGAATTAGTAATGTTATCAACATTGTTTGATAAGATTAATGTTATACCAATCAAAAATAAAGGTAAATTTAAACAAAATTATATACATAGGGACAATATAAATTATGATTTATCTTTATCAAATCATCTCTTCAAATTAAAAAATATTTTTAAAATTATAGTTAGAATTTTTCTATGTAAATATTTTTGGTTGGAGTTAACTAAAATTAAAGACAAAAACTATTTTAATAAAGTTAAGATGATAATAAAAGAAAGAGTATTAGCCGAAAATTCATTTTTATGGTTGTTAAAAAATAAAAATATAAATTTAATAGAAAATATTTTTTATTCTTATTGGTCAAATTATACCCTGTTTAGTTTTTATCTACTAAAAAAAAAGAAAATAATTAATCATTGTTTTGCTAGAAGCCTAGGCAGTGATCTAAATGGATTTATTCCTAACGATAACTTTGTTGCATTTATAAATTATAAATTTAAACTTTTAGATTTTATATTAATTCTTAACAATGGACAAAAAAGAAGACTTGAAAAAGAAAAACTAATAGAAGATCAGAAAGTAATTAAATGTTATCAAGGTATTAAAACACAAAACTTTTCAAATAGGATAATCAATCAAAATAAAATTCACTTTGTTAGTTGTGGAAGACTTGCAAAAGTTAAGAATACAATACAAATAATTAATTTAGTTGGATCTATAAAAAATTTTTTGAGTGAATTTAAAATAGTCTATACTTGCATTGGTGAAGGACCAGAAATAGAAATTATAAAGAAAACTGCAAATTTAAAATTAAAAAATGTTGAATTTAACTTAGTTAATAAAGTTCCAAATTTAATAGAATTCCTTAAAGAAAATGATGTAGATTTTTATATTAATCTAAGTTTATCAGAAGGAATGTCATTTGCTTTAATGGAGGCGATGAGTCTCTCAATACCTGTTATATGTTCAAGTATCCCAGGAAATTTAGAAATAGTTAATTCTGAGAATGGTTATATTTTAAACACATATGATGAAAATGAAATAAAAAAATTAGCTAACGAAATAAAAAATGATTATAAAAATCAAAAATTTAAAATAAAAAGAGAGAATACTTTTAAAACTGTTAATGAGAAAATTAATAGAAAAGTTGTTTTAGAAAACATGAAGAATTTGTTAAAAAATAAATTTTATCAGTAATAAAATATTTTTTATTTAATGAAAAAACCTAAGGTAAGTGTAATTGTAAACTGCTTAAATGGCAGTGCATTTATTAAAAAATGTTTAAAAAGTATTTTGAATCAATCATATTCAAATTATGAAATTATTTTATTTGATAATAATTCAAAAGATAATTCGATAAAACTTGCAAGAAATTTTAAATCGAAAAAAATTAAAATTTTTAAATCTAAGAGGAAACTAAAACTATATGACGCTAGAAATAAGGCCATAGCTAAATCTAATGGAAAATATTTAGCTTTTTTAGATGTTGATGATGCTTGGCATCCAAAAAAAATTGAGAAACAAGTACAAAAAATAAATTTTGAAAAAAGTGATATTTGTTACACAAATTACTGGTTAATTAATGGAGGAAAAAAAATTTTCTCAAAAAATAAACTTCCATCAAAAAATATGACATACGAAATTTTAGATAATTATCCAATCTGTATTTCTACAGTTTTACTAAAGAAAAAAATTTTTTTAAAAATGAAAAAATTTGATAAAAAATATGAAATAATCGGAGATTTTGATTTTATTTATAAAGTATCAAAAAAATATAAATTCTCTGTATTACAAGAACCTTTGATAAATTATTTACTCCACGAAAAAAGTACAACAAACAGAAGATTGGATTTAAGAGTAATTGAAATGAATAAGTGGTTGAAAAAAAACGAAAATAGCAAATACCTATATCAATTTAACAAGATTAAATTAAGAAACCAATACTTAAACTCTAGTTATTTTATAATTAATAAAATGTATCTAAAATTTTTTCAATCATTAACAAATATATGTAGTATAAAAATTAAATTAAAGCTTCTTGTAAAAATGTTATATTATTTAATTTTAAAATAATATTAAATTTTTAATCTAGCAATTATTTATTTAATTAAAGCTTCAATAGTTTTTGAAATTTTTTTTACATCTTGTAGTTTAAGATCAGGATATATTGGTAAAGATAAAATTTCTTTGGATATTTTTTCTGTGTTTTTAAAGTCAACGCTTTTTAGCTTTAAATTTTTTTTCCAAAATGAATGTTTGTGTATTGGTACATAATGTACACTAGAACCTATTCCTTTCTTTTTTAATAAGTTGCTTAATTTATCTCTATTGATTTTATTATTAGATAGAATCCTTATTACAAATAAATGCCAGGAGCTTTTAAAAATTTGACTATCTTTTATTGGTAAAATTAAATTTGTTTTACTTAAGTATTTAAAATATTTATCTGAAATTTTTTTTCTCAAATTATAATTTTTATTTAGCTTTTTTAATTGAGAAATTCCAATTGAGGCAGCCAGATCGGTTAAATTAAATTTGTACCCTGGGGATTTCACATCATAAAACCAATTATTTTTAGCCTGGTTATATCTATTATACACATCTCTATCTATACCATGAAAAGAATTTAATTTTACGAAATCTATAATTTTTTTATATTTAGATAAAACCATACCTCCTTCTCCTGTGGTTAAGGTTTTTGTGGCATAAAAGCTAAATACAGTTACATCAGAATATTTTTCTCCAATTAAATTATTTTTATACCTTGATGGTAAACAATGAGCAGCATCTTCTATAATCTTAATATTTTTTTTATTGGCTAATTTATAAATTTTCTCAATATCAAGTGGATATCCAGAATAATGAACAACTATTATACATTTTGTTTTTTTTGTTATTTTTTTTTTTATTTCACTTATAGACATATTCAAACTATCTTTATCTATATCTACAATTACTGGCTTAGCACCAGCATGATATATACTTGAAACTGTACTAGTAAAAGTTAAGTCACTAGTAATAACTTCATCATTTTTTTTTATTCCAATTGCTTTTAGGGCTAAAAATAGTCCTGATGTACAAGAATTTATAGCTGTACAAAAAAGTTTTCTCCTAAAAATTTTTAAAAATTCTTTTTCAAATTTCTTAACTTCCGATCCAGTGGTCAGCCATCCAGTTTTAGTTATTCTTGCTAAATTTTTCAATTCTAAACTATCAATGTTTGGTTTGTGAAATTTAATTTCTTTCATAGTTTTTATAAAAATTTATTAAAGATTTTTTTATTATATTTTCATTTTGATTATCAAGTGCATCACTCAAATTTCTCAACAATTTAATTAATCCATTTTTGTCTTTATAAGTAGGATTTTTCGTAAAAAAAATATTTTTATCTTTTGTTTTTTTCAAATCTCTATATGAGAGCTTTTCTTTAATTTTTTCACCTTTTCTTTTACCAATAATTTTAATTTTAATATCTTTATTTAAAAACTTTTTCATTTTTTTAATTAAATTTAAAATTTTTATTGGTTTGCCCATATTTAAAATAAATATATTTTTTCTTAATGAAATTATTGGGCATTTTAACAACAAATGACAAGCTTCCTCTATGCTCATAAAATACCTTTCCATTTTTTTGTCGGTAAGCTCAATTCTATTCTTTCTCTTAATTTGGTCTACAAATTTATTAAATACTGAACCATCACTTGCAAAAACATTACCAAACCTAACTATGGAAGTTTTTAAATTTTTTGAATTATCATATAAATTCTCTGTTAACACTTCCCCAATACCCTTTGTATAACCTAAAATTCCTATCGGTTTTACAGCTTTATCTGTTGAAACATAAACAAATTGAATTTTTTTATTTGCAGAATTGGCAGCTTCAATTAGGGATAATGTTCCAAAAATATTATTTTTTGTTGCATTAAAAATATTGTCCTCGAGTATCTCTACATGTTTATAGGCCGCTGTATGAAAAATTAAATCAATTTTGTATTTGTTTATAATGTTTGCAATAAACCCCTCATCTAAAATATTACCCAAAATTAATCTATTCTTATTAGATAATTTTATTTTTTCAGAAGATTTTAATTTCTGCAATGAACTTTCAGAATGATCGAGCATAATTAATTTTGTTGGCTTAAGTTTGCTTATTTGTCTTGATAGTTCCGAACCTATTGAGCCACCAGCACCAGTTACTAATACATTTTTTTTCTTAAGATAATTAAGTTTGCTATAATCAATTTCTATATTTTTTCTAGAAATTATATCTGCAAATGTAATATTCGATAAATCAGCAATATTAATTTGATCATTAATCAATTCTTTATTTGATGGTAAAGAAAATATAGTTTCGCAATAGGGATATAACTTCTGAAATAATTTATTTTTATTTTCATTGCTTAAAGAAGGAATTGCAACTATTACATTAGATATTTTTTTTTCTTTACTTAATTCTCTAAATTCCTTAAATGAAAGAACTCTTATTTTAAGGATATTTTTCTTAATTTTTCTTAAATCGTCGTCTACAAAAAAGCTAACCGTTTGTATACGGAGAAGTTTTTTTGCTAATCTAATACCAGCATTTCCAGCACCGTAAATAATTATTCCTTTAAGATCATTTTTCATTATTATTTTATTTAAACCCTAAATTTATTCATTTTTAAATAAAGATTTACAATATTCATTTAATTTTTTTTTAATTCTGATTTATAATATTTTATTGTTAAATTAATTCCTTTGTTAAATGAAATTTTTGGTTTCCATTTTAATATTTTTTTTGCAATTCTTATATTGGGATAAAGATTAATTATTTCATCTTTTCGAAATTTTATTTTTCCATATTCTGGAATTCCTGATCCTATCTTCATATTTATTTTTTTTATTACTTCTTTTACTAATAATGGTTGACCTTGGCCAATATTTATAATTTTTCCAATAGATTGATTATTACCAAAACAATTTATTATCGCTTCAATTAGATCATCAATATATAAAAAATCCCTATATTGATTTCCATTAGAACATGGAAATTTTTTTTTTAACAAACAAGATTGTATTGTACTAGATATTAATCTATTAGGTTCCTGCCTAGGTCCGTAAACTAAATATAATCTTAAAATTGTGGTTGGGAATTTACTTTTTTTAAATAAATCTAATAAAAAATTTGTGGCAGAAAGCTTTGCTTTTCCATAAGTTGATTTTAATTTTTTTATAGAATTTACAAAATTTTCTGATTGAGGAGATCTTTTTGATCCATATTCAACACAGCTTCCTATTTGTATAAATGAAATAATTTTTTTTTTTTTAAAAATATCAACTAAATTTTTACAACCTATATAATGACTTTGAAATGTTTTTTTTTTTTCATTATGATTTACATAACCACCTAGGTTAACAACATAATCAAATTCACTATTTATTTTTTTATTTAGAGCCCTCTTATTTGAAATATCACAATGCAAATATTTTACATTTTTTAATAATCTTTTTTTTTTTGGTTTATTAGAGGATATACTAAAGACTTGTAAGTTTTTCTTTAAGCATTTTTTTGCTAAATGAAAGCCTATAAAACCTGTACCACCAATTATCAAAACTTTTCTTTTCAAAATTCTTTTTTCTTAAAGGCTTTTTCTAATATAATTTTATCTCTTATTGTATCCATACATTGCCAAAAACCATGATGTTTATAAGCCACTAATTGTTTTTTGCTCGTAACTTTTTCTAAAGGCGATTTTTCTAAAAATGTTTTATCATTCTTAATATATTTTAAAAAGCTAGGTTCGATTACAAAAAAACCTCCATTGATCCAACCTGAATCTATTTGAGATTTTTCCTTAAAATATTTTACATATTCGGTTTGTATTTTTATTACTCCAAATCTCGCAGGTGGTCTAACCGCCGTAAGTGTAATCATTTTCTTTTTTTTTTTATGAAAATTAATCAATTTCAAAATATCAACATTGGATAAACCATCTCCATAAGTAAGCATAAAAGTCTCGTTTAGAAGATATTTTTTTAATCTTTTTAATCTACCACCAGTCATTGTTTTTAATCCCGTATCAACTAACTTTACATTCCATGGAAATTTATTATTTTTAAAATATTTTTTTATAAAATTTCCCTTATAGCCTAATGCTATATAAAAATCTTTAAATCCAAATTTGTAATAGTGTTTCATAATATGAACAATTATTGGGTATTTTCCAATTTTAATCATAGGTTTTGGAATTATTTTTGTATACTCAGACAATCTAGTTCCAAAACCTCCGGCTAAAATTACTACTTTCATTTAATTTTTAATCTTTCCTCTAATAACTTTTGATACATATTAATTTGATTTAAAGAAATCTCTTTTGGTGATAATTTGCTAAAATAATAGTTTTTATACCATTCTGAAACTAATTTTGTTGTTTCATTAAATTTTAAAATTGATCTCCATTTTATAATTTTGAATGCTTTTTGAGAATTTAATCTTAATAATTTTGACTCAAATAAATTTTTTTTTGATTTAATTTTTTTATATTTAATATCTTTCCAATTTTTTTTAATACTATTGATTAATTCAATTACTTTATAATTATTTTTTTTTGATGGACCAAAATTAAATGCATGTGAGTGAAGTTTTTTGTTATTTTTCAATGTTGCAGCTAATATTAAATATCCTCCCACTGCTTCTAAAACATGTTGCCATGGTCTTGTAGAATTTGGATTTCTAATTATTGCAACTTTCTTTTTTGACCAAGATTTTATGCAATCTGGAACAATTCTATCCTTTGACCAATCTCCTCCACCAATGACATTTCCTGCTCTCGCAATACAGACTGAGGTTTTGTTTTTTTTATTAAAATAAGAGTTAATGTAACTATAAATGATATTTTCAGCAGCAGCTTTTGAGCCAGAATAAGGATCTTTACCACCCAATATATCTTTTTCATTATAACCTCTATTTATTTCAAGGTTTTTATAAACTTTATCACTTGTAATCAAAATTACATTACAATCATTCTTTAAATATCTTGCTGCCTCTAAAATATTTAGAGTTCCTATTGTATTTGTTTTGACTGTATCTACTGGATCTGCATATGATTTTCTAACTAAAGCTTGAGCTGCCAAATGAAAGATAAAAGCAGGTTTAAATTGATTAATAATTTTTTTTATTTGTTTCAAATCATTAATGTCAACCATTTTATTTATAATCTTTTTATTAAGTTTAAGTACTTCAAAATGAGAAGGTGTTGTGACTATATCTTTTGAAACGCCCATTATATTTGCACCCAAATTTTGAAGCCACAATGTTAACCAGGAACCTTTAAATCCTGTGTGTCCAGTGATTATTACTTTTTTATTATTAAAAATTTTTAAAATATTCATTATTATTAATTTATTTTACTAAAATAATCTTTTAATATTTCAGTAAATTTTTTTTCATTATTTATATTTTTTAAAAACATTTTTCCTATACCTTTTGACAGAATTACTCTTATATTTTTATTTATACTTTTTTTGTCTTTTCTCATTATTTCTAAAAACTTTTTTATATTAATTTTTTTAATTGGATATTTTTTTAAAATTATACTTAAAGTTTCTGACATATTGTTATATTGATTAAAATCTAAATATCCTAATTTATATGAAACAAAATTTGATATATTCATTCCATGAGCTACTGCAATACCATGTGGTATAACTGATAAATTTTCTAAAGCATGACCAAATGTATGGCCATAATTTAATTTCAATCTGATATTCTTATCAAATTCATCTTTTTCTATATATTTTTTTTTAATTTTTAAAGATTTATAAATTATCTTAGTAAAATCTAATTTTTTTTTTTTTGAAAAATTGAACATAAATTCCCTATAATATTTATAATCTTGATTATTTGATAAAAGGAAATAATGACCCATTTCTCCCAATCCAGAAAAAATCTCTTTTTTTGAAATATTTTTTAAAAAACTAGAATTAATAATTATTTTTTTTGGTGGATAAAAATTACCCAGTTGATTTTTTAATTTATTATAATTGATTGAAGTTTTGCCACCTATGCAACTATCACCTTGGGATATTATAGTTGTTGGGAAAAAATTCCAATCGACACCTCTTTTAAAAATTGAAGACAAAAATGAAGTAACATCTTGTATAACACCACCACCAATTGCTATTACGAGCGTATTTTTAGATACATTTTTAATAAAAAAATTTATTAACTTTTTTAAATTTAGAAAATCTTTAGTGCCTTCATTAGAAGATAATTTGATATATTTTTTATTTCTAATTATATTCTTTAAATAAATTGAATGAACGTTACTATCAATTATGAAAACTGTATTTTCTTTGAATGAAGTAAAACTATTTTTTAAGTTAGTATTAAAAACAACTTCATAATTATGTATTTTTGAACTAATTTTTAATTTTTTATTCATTTACTATTCTGATGTAAATCCACCATCAATAATAATATTTTGCCCTGTAATATATGTATTATATTTGCTTGATAAAAAGTTTACTAAATTTGAAATTTCTTTTACGTTACCTAATCTATTCATTGGAATTATTTTTGATATTTTTTTTATACCTTTTTCTTTAAGAATTTTTTTCGTTAATTTTGTTTTAATAAATCCAGGGCTTACACTATTGACCATAATATTATACTTTGCTAGATCTAATGAAGATGATTTAGTCAAGCCTATTAAGCCAAATTTACTTGACGAGTAAGACGATCTCTGAGATTTACTTACTGACCCAAAAATTGATGAAATATTAATAATTTTTCCCTCTTTTTTTTTAATCATGTTTTTAGAGATGATTTTAGTTAATATTGCTGGAACTTTAAGATTAACAAATAGGATATCATTATAATTATTAATTTTTAAATTATTAATTTTTTCAATTTTATTTATTCCTGCATTATTTATTAAATTATCGATTTTTTTATTTTTTATAAAATTGCAAAAATTATCAAATTCGTTTTTTTTTAAAAAATCAACTTTATATAATAAAAAATTTCTTTTTTTAAAATTTTTTGTTGTTGAGGTTCCTATAACATTACCTCGCAAGCCATAAAAGCTTTTTGCTATAGATTTTCCAATACCACTCGTGGCACCTGTAATTAAAATAGTTTTTCCTTTAAAATCAATTTTCATTTTTAATTTTATTCTGAAACCAATGTGCAAAAATATGATTAATAATCAAATGAATATCCTCGATAGGGCCATATTCAGTTTTTTCGGTTTTAAAATACAAACAACTATCAGAAATTTTTTTTAAATTTCCTCCATCAAAACCTACTATACTTAAAACCTTACCTTTATTTTTTTTTAGCCACTTTGCTGCTTGAATTAAATTTTTTGAGTTTCCTGACGCAGAAAGAATAATAGCTATATCACCTCTTCGAAAATGTATTTTTAATTGATTTATAAAAATATTCTCATAACCAACATCATTAGCTATAGCTGTTAAGACTGATGTATTATCATTGAGAGAAAAAAACCTGAAAGTTTTTTTTGATTTTGTTTTTTTTATAATATCGAATCCAAGATCATTTGCCATAGTTGTGGCAGTTGAAGCAGAGCCGCCATTACCAAATACAAAAATTGTATTACCTTTAGATCTAGCTTTTAGCAAAATTTTTTCAAAATTTAAAAGTTCTTTTTCATCTATACTTTTAAAAATATTTTTTAACCTCTTAAAATAATTTAAAGAGAATTCTTTTATATTTTTGGATTTTTCACTTATTTTTTTTATATCAATCATTTTATTTCCATTTCTTATCATTACTATAAATTTGACTAATCATATACATAACATCTAAAGCATCTGTATAATTTCCAGTATTCACTGACCTATCATCTTTAACGATATCTGCAAATTCATCAACTTCTTCTTTCCAAGATTTATCTTTTTTAAAATAATATTTTTTCTTTATATATTGATTTTGATTATTTTTTTTTAAAATTTCTAATCTTTCTTTACCATAAGTTTTTGATCCTGATAAAATTCCATTCAGATTTATTGCTCCATGTTCTAATGAAATTTCCATTCTAAATTTATGTTCCCATTGTAATGCTGTAGAATGAATAGATGCTATAACATTTTTATTTCTCATTATTGCCAATACATCATCTTCAATATCATATTTCCAAAAATTATTTGATACAAAAGATTTAAAATCTTTAAAACTACCACAAAAAAATTTAATTAAATCTAACATGTGAATACCTTGATCAGTCAAAATGCCTCCCCCAGCATATTTTTTTTTTGATCTCCAATCACTTTTTTCGTACGTTAATATTTTACTTTTTCCATATAATGCCCTTACATTAAGTATTTTTCCTAACTTCTTTTCATCTATTATCTTTTTAGCTAATTTAATTGAACCATGATATCTATGGTTAAATCCATATTTTAATTTAAGATTTTTTTTAATAAATTTTTTTATTTCTAAAAGTTCTTTATAATTTTTTGCAGGTGGTTTTTCACAAAACACATGTATTTTTTTTTTTAATGCAGTTTTAGTAACTATTGCAGATAAGTAATTAGGTAAAGTTATAAAAATACAATCTATATTTAAATTTGATTGAAATATATCTTTATAATTTTTGAAATAATTTATATCCCTTTTTTTGAAATCTTTTTTAAATCTAATATCACTAATAGCGATTAGTTTATAATTTTTATTTTGCTCTATAAATTGTTTTCTTCTTTTTCCGACTACCCCCAAACCAATTATCGCAGTATTTAATCTCATAATATTTTGTTAATAAAATTATTATCTAAATAAGGTATTTATTTTTATTTATAAGTTTTTTTAATCTATTTTTATTATTGTAATACATAAAATTGTTAATTTTTTGATTTAAAATTTCCTGTATTGATTTGTCTAAATCTTCAATTTTTTGGCACACTTTATAAGAATTTTTAGGTACCTTAAGAAGCTCTAAGTTAAATCTATCATAATAATTATTTAAAGGAAATATAACCTTCCCGCCTAGGGCAATACTTTCAAAAACTGAACTTGTAGATCCAGTTGCAATAACAACTTTAAATTTTTTTATAACTTCTTTAAATTCACCTTTTATTATCTCCCAGTTATTTGGTAATTTTTTTTTGTAAAAACTTTGTAAATTTAATAATGGATGTTCTTTAATAAAGATTTTATTTCCATTCATTGAAAATTTTGTTTTAAGAATTTTATTAATTATTTTAAAATTATCATTAATATTTAAGTTTAATAAAATAACTATTTTATTATTAAATTTTGATTTGAAAATTTTTTGATTAAACAAATAATCAAATCTTAACGCTCTAACATCAATAAATTTTAAATTCTTAGTAAATTCTTTTCTAGCTTTTTTTACATTTTTGCTAATGATTAATAAATATTCAGGAGATGATTTTAATTTACTTTCAAATGAAGTGATATCTAATGATGAAAATTTTTTTTCAACAAAATAATTTTGATATCCATAAGTTTTATTTTTTGGGAAAAAGGTTCTAAAACCTAAATTCCATCCTTTATCTACTATAGAATTTTCATTCCAATTAATTATTTTATAAATTTTTAAATTGTTTTGTTTCATTTTTTTTGCAAATAAATAATTTTGAATACCTATAACTGAAGCATTAAAATTAAATACTTTATTAAATTCATCATTAATAAGATGAGAAATATCCAAATTTTCTAAATTAATTTTTTTATAATTAATTTTTTTAGATCGAAAAAAAAACATTAAGGAAAAATAAATATCTTTTAAATCTAAATAATCACTTTTTAAAATAAATTTCTTTTTTCTAGACTTAATCAAGAAAATAATAATCTGTTTTAAACTGAGATTAACAAATGTTGGAACTTGATAAACATCTCTCTTGTTGGAGAAAAAATTATTATAATATCTGTCAACATTTGGATTTTCATCGGTTACAAAACGGTCTACAATTGTAATATTGCTAAATAATTTTCTTTTGTTATGAAGTAATTTTGAAATAATGTGAACACAAATGTGTTTAACTGAAACTTTAATAAATTTAACTATATTATCAAAATTGTTTTTTTTTTTTATAATTATAATTTTTTTTTTTAATTTTTTTTGAAGAATATTTTTTAAAAATAAATTATTTACAATTATTTCTTTAACATTTTTTTTTTTAACAATATTTAATATTGAAAAATAAAGACATAAATTATGATAAACATGTGAGTTTGATATATTTTTTTCAGCAATACTACTTGTTAATATGTCTAAATTTGGTTTTTTATAAAAATTCCTATCAATCAACCTTAAGTATTTTTTTCTTAATTTAAAAAAATAATAATTGTATTGATAAATTAGATCATCGCTATATTCTATAATTTCAACTGTTGTGTCTAAGTATTTCATTAAAAATAATTATTTATATAAACAATAATTACTAAATATTATTTCTGATTTATAGTTACAATATTTTGTAGCTTTTCCCTTGTAGCTTATTTTTACAATTTTTTTTTTATTAAAATTCTTTTTTAGAAATTTTTCAACTTTTTTCTCATTGTGTATAAAATAAGGTATAGATAAATCATCATCCTTAATTTTCATGTTAATTTTTTTTAAAATCTTACGATCTGTCTCTCTCAAATCAAATATTAAATATTTTTTAGTTGTCTTAAAAGCTTCTTTTATTATTTTTTTCCAATCTTTATTTAAATGTAATATTCCAAATATTATGACCAAATCAAACTTTTTTTTTGTATATTTTAAGAATTTGTTGTCATTAATTTTTGTAAATTTAAAAAAAGGATATTTTTTTTTTGCTATAGATAAAATTTTTTGGTTAAAATCTAATCCTTGATATTTAAAATTTTTGTTTAATTTTTTTAATATCGGAATAAATCCACCTTGAGAACAGCCTATATCTAAAACACTATATCTTTTCTTAAAATAATTGTTTAATAAAATTTTTTCACCTAAATATAAATCTTCATATTTGTTTCTTGAGGCTCCTACATATTTAAGAATTTTTTTTTGTGACCAAAAACTAACAGTTTTTTTCATATATTTTGAAAATAGGATCTTTTCGTATAACCTTTTCAACTTTTTTTAAATCAGCAATACAGTCTACTGAGAAAGATTGAATATTTTTATATCTAGCTATATATTGATTTGAGTAGTTATCACATATTCTATTAGAATCACATGATTCAATAATTTCTAATGGCGAAGCTTTAGTTTTATAAAATTTCTTCAGAAAACCAAATGTAAATGCAAATATTCCATAAATCCTTTTTGCTTTAATTGATTTGGTAAATTTTCTAGAATACGGTATAGGAGCTCTAGAGGTATATAAAACCCTTCCATTTATATCATGTATGATTTTAACAATATTTGGATCTAGGTATTGTTTTTTATCAATTATATCCATAGCCAAAACTGAACAGGACCTACCATTTTTTATGATAGGATTAATTGCTTTTGATATCATGTTTGGTCTCAACATGGGCTCATCACCTTGAACACATACTACTATATCATTGGATTTAATATTTTTTATTTTAGTTGATGCCTCATATATCCTATCTAAGCATCTATCATGTTTTTTGGAAGTAATGATAAATGGGTATTTTTTTTTTGACAAAAATTTTTAATTTCTCTATCACACAAAGCAACATTCAAACTTGTCCAATTTTTATACAATTTAGATCTTGAAAAAACGTGAGTTAACATTTCAATGCCAGATATTTTTTTTAAAGGCTTTCCTGGAAATCTAGTTGCTGCCATTCTGACTGGTATGATTCCAATAATTTTTCTATTTATAATTTTTTGAAATTTTTTCATTTTTTTTTCCTAATCTTTTTGAATTTTTAAAGCCTTTTATTTTATAAGATTTATTTATTTCATCAGATATATAAAATGCATTTAATAGATTTATAGTATTAAGACAATCTTTGTATGTTACAGGAAACTTTTTTTTTTTGTGAAAAAAATTTACTTATATCTTTGTAAAACGAAAAATGTCCAAAACCATATGCATTTGGAATATATTCTGAATTTTTATTACATTCACTTTCATTGGGAGTAAATATTTGAAGTTCATTCAAAGCGATTCCACCTATTTGTGCCAATCCTTTAGAGCCAACTATAGAAATAGTTGCATTAAAGTCTTTAGGTCTTGCTGCAGTCGTTATTTCTAGCGTCCCTACTGCACCATTTTTGAATTCAATTGTTGAAACTACAGTATCTTCAACTTCAATATTTGCTCCCAAGGTTCTCATGCTAGTATTAACTTTTGTTATTTCACCACATACATATCTCAAAACATCTAAATGATGTATGCCTTGATTAGTTAATGCTCCTCCATCATGCGAAAAAGTTCCCCTCCAGTCTGCAAGATCATAATATCTTTGAGGTCTGCACCATCTTACTTGAACACTTACAAGTCTAATTTTTCCTAATTGATCTAAAGTTTTTTTTTTTTTAAAAAATTTTACACACTTGTTGTATCTATTTTGATATACAGGAAAAATATTTAACTTTTTTTTTCTAGCTAGTGAGTATAATTCAATAACTTGACTGGTTCTTAAACATATAGGTTTTTCTACTATAATATTAACATTATATCTTTGCAAAATTTTTTTAGTATGTTCGTAATGCATTCCTGATGGTGTCATCAAGACAACTAAATCAAGATCTTCAGTGGCAAGCATTTTTTTATAATGATCATATTTTTTGACGTAAGATGGAAAATTATGTTTAGATATTTTTTCTAAATTAAAATCACTTACAGCTTTTAACCTTAAATTTTTATATTTTTTTATTGAAAGAAAATGGTGACCAGCAATTTTTCCAGAACCAATAAAACCTATATTTATCATAAATTTTTTTTAATTAAATTAACAATTTTTTTAAAGTTTGATTTGCTTGTTAATGTAAATCTTGAGAAACCATTTTTAGGTAACAGTTTATCATTGTCTCTAAAATAACATATTTTTTTAAGTTCATTTATTATTTTATTTTTATTTTCACCTAAATCAACATGAACAAAGTTTCCATAAGATAAAATATATTCTAGATTCATTTTTTTTAATTCATTTATGAAATATTTCTTTCCATCATTTAATAATTTTACTGAATTGTTAACTACCTTCATTCCCTTTTTAGTAAAAATTTCATTCAAAATAGCTGAAGAATAGTGATTTAGCTCATACATTTGCTTAAAACTTTTAAAAAATAAAATTGTATTTTTATTTGCAATCAAACAGCCGGCTCTTATTCCTGCCAATCCAAATGCTTTACTAAAACTTTTAGTAATTATCAAATTTTTGTACAAGTTAATTTTATTTATTTGGGATGATTTATAAAATAAATGATATGCTTCATCTATTAAAACATAGCAACCAATTTTTTTACAAATTTTTAAAATTTTTATTAAAGTTTTTTCATCCATTATTGAACCTGTTGGACTATCAGGATTTGGTAAACAAAAAAGTTTTGGTTTTTTTTTTAAAAGAGTAAATAGTTTTTTTAAATTTAGTTCTATTTGCCCTTTAGTATTAACAATATAATCAACATAAAAAATGTTTGCATCAAAAGCTTTTCCATAAACATCATACATAGCAAAAGTTGGTTTAGATAAAATTATTTTTGAATTTTTCCTAACTAAAGCCTGAAAAATATTTTGTATCCCTCCATCTGAACCATGGGATAATAATATCGAATATTTATCAATTTTATAAAATTTAGAAATTTTATTATATGTTGTCGTTAAATTTGGATAAGTACAAAGCACTTCTTTTGTTAATTTTACATTTTTTTTTTACAAAATTTAATAATTCATTATTGATATTTTCATTTTTATCTAACCACATTTTGTTAGTCTGTCTTGTAGATTCTTTAAATATATCAGGTCTGTATACTTGCATTTGAATATAATTAAATTATGTTTAAAATTGATCTTGATAATTAATAATATGAAAAAAGCAATACAAAATTTGATTGAATTTTTAAAAAAATTTTTTAACAAAAAAAAAAATAAAGAAACTAACGATAAATCTCCGCCTGATGACATTTATCCTCATTATTAACTTTCATTTGTCTAAATGAATATTTATTTAATAATTTTTTTACTAATTCTTTTTTTAGAATTAATTTTCAATTTAATTTATTATTTAAAAAATAAAAAAAGATATAAAAAAAAAAAAAAAATTTTATTTTCCAAAATTCATTATGAACCACATCCATACTTACCGTTTATATTAAAAAAAAATTTTCAAAATTCTGGTGATGTTGAAATAAATTATCCATTAAAAAAAAAATATAAACTAATTTCTCCAAAACTAATCTCTAACAACTTGGGTTTTTATAATGGAGAAAATGGTAACAAAAACATTGAAAAAGAAAAAAAAAACAAAATTAGAATAAATTGTTTAGGTGGCTCAACAACTATGAATTATTTAAAAGACGATCAAACTAATACTTCTTACCCGATACAACTCCAAAAAAAATTAGATAATTATATTAAAGATAAGTTTGAGGTAAACAATTTTGGTCAAGGCCTTTTCAATTCTACTGATGTTTTAATTAGATTCTTAACAAGTACAATCTATACTAAGCCTGATATTATTGTTTTATATATTGGTTATAATGACATAAGATCATATTTGACAAATAATTTTCAAACAGACCATTCTCACTCTAGAAAAAATTTAAATTTAAGTAAATTTCAAAAATTTTTAAATTTGATAGCTTACGATTTTAAATTAAATTTTTTAAATTATATTTTATCTAAATTGGCAATTTATAATATAAAAGAAACACTAACTGCAGAAATTTCTAATGGTGAATTTCATTTAGAAAATAATCCTAATAAAGGACTTGAAGTGTTTTATCAAAATATAGAGTCCCTAATTTCAATATGTAAAAATAAAAAAATTAGATTGATTATGAGTTCATTTTGCCATTACCTATATTCCGACGTTAAGAACAATAATTTACATAAAAAGTTTAATGAATTAGTTAAAAAGGAAAATGAAATCTTAAAATATTTAGCAAAAAAAAACGATATTGAATTTGTTGATAATGATAATTTAATTGAAAAAAATGAAAACTTATTTGTTGATACTATTCACTTTTCTAAAGAGGGAATGAGTACTTTAGCTGAAAATTTCTTTAAAAAAATCATTCAAAAAAATTAACAATTTTTTGAGCACAATCAGTACTAGCTGCTTCAGCAATTTCGATTGTTGAACCTGCTAAATGAGGTGTTAGATAAAAATTTTTTAAGTTAAGTAATTTTTTGTCTTTTATTGGTTCTTTTAGCATAACATCAAAAAATGCATTACTTTTTTGATTTAACTTTAAAAAATTGAATAAAGCTTTTTCATCTACAATACCTCCTCTGGAAGTATTTATTATTGTTACATTTTTTTTTAAAAGATAAAAATATTTTTTTGAAAAAAATAAATTATTATTTTTGTTTAATGGAATATGTAATGAAATAATATCACTTTTTTTTAACAAGTTATCTAAATTTGAGTTATGAATTTTAAATTTTTTAAAAAATTTATTTTTTTTATTAATATCATTTACAATAATTTTACAATTGAAAGGTTTAAGCAATTTATAAAGATCAGAGCCAATATTACCAAAACCTATTATGCCAACAGTTTTACCTGTTAATAATCTACCAAATTTAAATGGCCATTTATAATTTTTAACTTCATTAATTAAATTGTTTGTATCTCTAAGACTCGAAATTATAAAATTTAAAACCAGCTCTGAAACTGCTCTTTTATTAATTCCTGGTTGTAATAAGATTTTTATTTTATTTTTTTTAAGTTCTTTAAAGTCTATATTATTTGTACCAACTCCAAACTTACCTATGACCTTTAATTCAGAACAAGCATTTAAAAGATTTTTATCAATTTTTTCTAACCCAATAATTGTACCC
>MDSW01173812.1_pt1 | contig 19313 bp, 14 predicted proteins | sample 811171 | NCBI WGS metagenome assembly MDSW01 (sample SAMN05326641, study PRJNA326480) | marine metagenome | isolation source: seawater | place: Atlantic Ocean: North West | collected 2012 | reverse complement strand
TGCTATCGTGGTTAGTGGGTATGCTCAAGACAACGTTGGAGACGATTCCACTATCTTGTACCCTTTTTCATACTTTGCCCAATTTGCCCCTCGCACTGCATTGGATATGTTAAACCGTATTCCCGGTATGACCATGAGTAGCGGCAGTAGTCGTAGGTCTAGTTCTGGCAGAGGGGGAAGCGGCGGGAGCTTTACGAATGTCAGCCGTGGGGGGCGAGGTTTGGGAGCTGGTAACAATGGGGTCCAAATACTTATTAATGGTAAGCGGACTGCTGGTAAAAATAACGATACGCAGGCCCAATTGCGGAGAATTGATGCCGACCAGGTAGACTACATCGAAATCATCAGAGGCACTTCAGGTGATCTAGATGTTAGAGGAAGTACACAAATCGCTAATATAGTTTTATTTGAAGAAATTTCGAGCACTACCATTAATTATCAAGCGAGTGCGGACTACTACGCTGATCATACTGCTAAGCCTGGGGGTTTGCTTTCTTATGCAGGGCAGGCTGGGGATTTGGGCATGATTGTGAGTGCTTCCGCAGTCCCCGGATATAACTATACAGAAATGAGAGAGAGAAGTATTTTGCCCGGTGAGTTGCCCAACGACTTTATTGACCAGACGCAAATTCGAGATAACGCAACGTACACACTGTCCACTAACTTAGATTATCAATTCAGTTCAAGGAGTAGCGCTCGCTTTAACGCATTGATGGCACAGGATGACAACCCCACTGAGGTTGAACGCTTAACCGTTGACCTGAAAGGTCAGGGGTTCGAGCATAGTCTAGAGAGGGAAGATATTCCTGGAACTAATACCAATTGGGAGGTAGGAGGGGATTACGAATTTCGTCGCGGTAATGGGGATAGGTTCAAGGTTCTAGGAATTGCAAACGAAAACGATACTACCAATACGCGAGAGAGGTGGGATGTCCTCGACGACCTCAGAGAGCAGAAGAATTTGTTTTTGGATACAGCGAGCACTCTCGGAGAGCGCATTATTCGCGGTTCTTATACTACTGATTTAACCGGCGGACAGAGTGTTGAATTTGGCGTGGAGCGCGCGCAGACGATTTTAGATTCAAAGTTAGCTCTTGGCTTACTTCCCTTGGCCAAGCCAGGTGAGCAGGCCTATGGGGGGTTAACTGCAGTCAGAATACCGAATGCAAATACTAGGGTGGAGGAGATTCGCTACGAACCATTTGCTATTCATAACTGGAGAATCAATCCTCGAATGTCGCTTGAAACCTCTTTGTTATACGAAACCTCAGAAATTTCCTTGAGTGGTGATGTAAGTAACAGCCGTACTTTTAACTTCTTTAAACCAAAAGTGGACTATCGATTTGATATTACGCCCCAATTACAGGTGCGCGTTATGATAGAAAAGTTTGTGCGGCAGCTAAGCTTTATGGATTTTGTTGCAACCAACGACCAGACCGACGAGGATTCCGACACACTCCCAGGTAATTCCAACCTTCGACCAGACTATTGGTGGAATTATAATTTTCTTATGGAATACAGATTGCCAGAGGATCAGGGGGTAGTTAGCGCTAATTTTTATCATCACAGGCACAAAGACTTCCTCCAACGTATCGATGTTTCAAATGGACCAGATGAAATTCGCTCTGCTGTTGGAAATATTGGAACAGGTGATATGTATGTATTTGAGGTTAAAGGCAGCATTAGGTTGAAACGTTTAGGGATGCCAAATGTTTTATTTACTACCACAGCCAATGTTCGTGACTCGTGGGTTAAGGATTCGTTCATCGATATTACAAGACGTTTTAATAATTACCATCGAGGAGAATTTAATTGGAGTATCCGGCACGACATTCCTAATTTGCGAATGAATTATGGTATCGAAATGATGAATAGGATTGATGGTGGCACAGAGCGTTGGGATATCGAAGATATTGAGGAGGATCACGCTGATCCTTACTTTACTGGTTTTATTGAGGTCATTGCTTTCGGCGATCTAACATTTCGATTAAATGCGCGTAATCTAACCGATGTTGAGGTTTGCCGAGATCGTATTCGTTACGAGGGTCATATAGCGAATAATATTTTGGAAGAGGTGGAATATATGTGTCGGGGTTTTGGTCGGACGCTCTCCCTCCAGATGACCGGGACATTTTAAAGCTTGCTAGTTACTTTTCGAGTTAGTCTCTGATTTTTCTGTAGGGCGAGTCCAAACCTTTGATTCTGATGGCTAAGCATCAATAATTTCATTTTTGTTCCCCGTGCTAGGGGCGCCCGATAAAGCAGAGTGGGGATAATATGTTAGGAGTTTGATCGACACATCTTAGAGTTCTCTATCATTTGCAGGACTCTCAAAGGCATTTGCATGAAAGTTCATCAAGTTGGTACCTATAGACTGATAAAGCTGCCAAGAATTATGACCGATACCTCCGACAAAATAAGACTGATAGTCGATATTTAAGGAATCAATGTACTCCATATACTCCAGAATACCGTTGTAATTAAACCCTTCTGTTCCTCCCCAAAAAACTATTTTTAGCTTGTTATCATTTAGGGTTGCATAGGACTGCGCTAGTGAATATGCATCACTGCCTATACCAAAATCTAACTGCTCTGGATTTATGCGTCGGGTGTCATATTCTATTCCATTGTTTTCTGCTATTTGCTTTTCCACTTGGTAAGCGCCTCCTCCGGCTGCAACAGAAGAAAATAACTCGGGATATTTAAAGGCCAAACGGGTCGCACCCCTGCCGCCTTGTGAGAACCCTTGGATGCCACGGCCCGAGCTGGAAGCAATGGTTCGGTAGTTTGAATCTATATGAGGAATTAGCTCTTTAACAAATACATTCTCACCCATTGATGCCAGCGGAGGATAATTCCAATGACTGATCTCGCCCCCATTCACGAAAACGTAAATTACAGGTTGTGCTGCACCGGATGACATCGCCTTGTGCAGAAAATCAGCAATATACGTACTTTTGTTTTCATTGCCCGGCCTACCTCCGTGCAAATAGTAGACTACAGGAAAAGACCGATAATCATCCTCTAAATATTGAGGCGGAAGGTAAATTACATATCCAACTTCTTGTTGCACGGATGGGCTTAAGAAACTCTTGTGGTACAAGTTAGGGAGTTGCTCAAAATCCGCAGGAAAAGGATTTACCCATCTGAAAGGTTGGTTCGTTAACGTCGAATAATACTCTGCATTTGGAATGCCAGAATATGCGCGCCGAGCTATGTCATCTTGCTCAGCACTATTCGCGGTTTGTCCAATCGAAACACATGCTAGCACCACGGGAAGGAAGGCCGCAGTGAGCAGTTTCTCAATATTCATGCCTAGAAGATACTATAGATATTGGCTAACCAGAAAACTAATACCTTTAATAAATTTATGTCCAGGCGTCATAGACAGAAACCGTAGATTTTTTTTCCAACAGATCAATTTCAATAGTCACGTAATTCTGATCTCCGTTGCTTGCGTCATCCAAGCTGAGGACGTTAATCTTTCCCCCATCCCTACGAAACACCCCCTGCAAGCTCGCAGAAACCATAGTCCCATCTTCCATTATGGTTCTCGCTTCCCCGTAGAACTTCCCTGAATTTTTTGAAGCCGTGCTTGGGATATAGGTATGATTCGCGAATACCCGCCCATATTTGCCGACGTTACCTTCGAAGCACACCATGCTGCTGTCGTCGTTTATAATAACGCTCGTTATATCCATAACTGTTTCTGCAATTAATTCCATGACTCTCTCCTTATTATAAAATAAAAAATTTTAGAAATTATTATAATTCCTCGTCGATACGTTGATGATTCTATTTGTCTCCACTCCCGCGATAGTCAAATTTTAAATAATCATGGTTAAAATAAATATCTGTAAGAGCAAAGCAGAGACGTGCTGTTGATGTCAGCAGTATAACTACTTTTCTGACTTAAGAAATGCTGTTAATCGATCATTGATAAAGCTCGCATCGACTTCTGACATCCCGCCACCCGCCATGTGACCCCAAAGTGACGGTATTATCACAAAGTTGGCATCTGGCATTCGTGCAGCTTCCCATCGTAAGGCTTCTATGTGAAAGTATTGGTCTGTCTCGCAAGCCATATATAAAACGTCAGATCTAATCGAAGCAAGCGCAGCCTCACTATTTCCGTCAAATTGCGCGGTCATTCCTACGTCATTTCGCTGCCACGTGTTTGCAAGTGCAATAAGATTGTTAGCGTCCCAAGTCTTGACAAAATTTTTAAAAAATTCAGTAAAGTCCGTTGGATTTTCCAACCCCATGTCTCTATATAGGCCCAGGCGAAACCATTCCGGAGAAGTTCCCCACGCTGCCCAGTGGGTTCCTGCAGCATTTAATCCGATCGTGGGAGGCGTATTATAGTGCCCATTCATATATGCCGCATCTGCCATTATCGCGCTCTTAAACCCTTCAAGCCTTACCATGCCATGCGGATGTTCAATTGCTGAGCCGCAAATCCCTATAGTTTTTTCCATAAAGTTTGGATGGCTGACAGCCCACTGGAATGCCTGCTGCGCTCCCATAGAGAAACCGACTACCGCCGCAGCTTGGTCTACGTCAAATACCTCTGTTAGAAGACGATGTTGAGCCGCGATATTGTCCCTTATTTCTATGGTAGGAAAGTTAGGCCCATTAAATGGTGGAGGGGTATTGCTAGGAGAACTAGAGTAACCATTCTGGAACATATCGGTCGCAACGATAAAGTAAGTGTCTGGCGAGAGAGCCTTATCTCCTTGGATTAGGTAATCGAACCCGTGATGATCGCCAAGATAAGCCGAGGGAACTAATACGAGATTGCTTTTTTCTTCATTCAATCGGCCATGAGTGACGTATGAAAGGATAGCCGATGGTAATATTCCACCAGCTTCTAGCTCAAAGTCTTTTATCTCGAAAGTTTGGTGACCACCGTCGCTGAGAGAAACTTCGGATAGCAATAACCCAAGCGCTAGTAAAATTATGGCTAGTTGATTCTTCATGTTCATACTAAGAAGATCCTATAAGTATTATTGGTCAACCAAGGGAGAGGCAGTGTCTAATGACTGTTCGTCTAAAAGCTTATCCCGTCACTTGAGTCTTCGGAAACGCGGAGGGCTCTTGTGGAGCCAAGTATGCTGCCATTGCTGTCATACTGGGGGTTGACTGTTATTCCTGCGCAAGTGTCCCCTAGTTCATTACAAATCGCCACCCTCTGCACGCCACTCTGCGCATAACTGGTCGAAAATAACCCAACATCCTCAACAGTCTGAATAGTTAGGTTAATAGCAATAATGCTAAGCAATATTTTTAGTGTTCTATCTCTCATTTTCCTTCTTCCTTTTTTTGCAGTTTGGAAACTTTTTTATCTGTTGCTTAAGTCAGCTGATTCTTTGTTAAAGATCTTTCCTGAAAACTAAATCAAAAGAGGCTGACAGGAGCTACCATAACAAGTAAATATAATTATTGTTCGCACTGGGACGGCATCTCATCCAAGATATTTTTGAATCTTTCCTCAACTAGCGCGCTCCTCATTTCATAGATCTCGGGATACTCGCATCGTTTTAAGTTTACTTCCATGGCTCGCAATTTGGCTTGCCAAACTGGTTCTGTCATTAGACCCTGAGAATACTGAAAATAGTCGGCCTCGTAGAAAAACCAGCTCACATTTTCAGAATTTCTAGAAGCTTTCTGCTCGCTGGTGAGTTCAGACGTTGGGGGAATACTAAATTTACTAGAAAACCAGTCCAGATTGGCTTCAGTGAATGCATGGGCTTCAGCAGAACCTGCGTAAGATCTCTGCTGAATTTGACTTACAAGGGCTATCCTCTGTGACTGTCTCATTTCTAATCCAACAAAAACTAAGCTACCAATTACGCCAAGCATGCCAAGGAGTTGAACCCATGCATCAAAACTAACTTTCACTCTTTTCATAGATACCTCTCAAATCATGGCATATAAAATGGCAAGGGACCGGGCTCCTTAGGATCGACTTCCACTGCCTTGTGAATAATCGACTCGACTTCTCTGACAAAGTCTTGGGCGAACGAGTTCTGCCCCCAGGCTAGCCAATACTCCCTAACGCCGGGGTTTCGCATTAGCTGAAAAACCATAGCTCTGACAGCAGCAACAGACTCTTCTTTTATCCCTCCACTTTTTGCCGTTTCCAGTGTGGCTTCAATGGCGGCCAATAATCCAGTCGCCGCTGAGGTAAATCTCACTTGGTCTTTGGTCGAAAGATCATTAAAGTTCTTCGTGCCGGAAGTCCAGCAATCCATCATTTCATCAGAATCACCTAACCTAGAGAGCCATCCTACTACAGAGTTAATTATATCTTTGATTGCGTTGTACTTTTCTGCCTGAGTGTTTGCCTTAATTTGAAGGGCTAAATATAGTAACGTCGCAACAGTGGCTATTGCCCCTATCAATTCTCCAATACTGCCTAGTTCACCAATTGTCATATGTTAACCTCCGAAGCCATGTGAGTTTCAAAGCTGAACTAGTATCAATCAGTGGGGTACTGAATCCAATGTTTTTTGAGTTATTCTAATTAGTTCATTTGCCGTTTAAAGTTAAGGGTAAGTGTTGCATAATCCGTGAGCCTTAATTGAATGCCGACCCTTAGCGGGATGCTGGTTTATGTGGTTCAAAAATTTACGCTTTTACTGCTTGACTAAACCCTTTGAGCACTATGTCGAAGGTCTGGAGACGGCGCTAGCCGATCGACCTTTCCGCCCATGTAATAACTATGAAAAATCAACGATGGGTTGGGTTAGGGTCGTTGAGGATGAAATAAGTGGTACTGCAGAGGCCTCTTTTGCACAGGCGATTGATGGGTACGTCATGTTTTGCGCGAAGAAACAAGATCGTTTGTTGCCGGCTTCCGTAATTCGAGAGGCCGCTAATGATAAAATTGTTGAAATTGAGGAAAGACAGGGCCGCAAAATTTATCGTAAAGAGAAAAGACAAATCCATGAGGATACTGCCTCAATATTGCTTCCACAGGCTTTTACTCGCAGTCAATTGACTTATGGGTATCTCTCAAAAAAAGAAAATCTATTAATACTTAATGTCGCCACGCCAGCCAAGGCTGAAGAGTTTATCAATCTGCTTCGCGACACTTTAGGCGCATTCCCTCTTGGTCTCCCTACTAGTAATCGTCCTCCAAGTGATGTTATGACTCGTTGGTTGAAAGATCAGAGAGCGACTAACAATTTTGAGATTACTGAAGATTGTGAGTTATTCAACCCGTTGGATGGGGCCAATATAATTCGGTGTAAAGGCCAAGACCTGAAAAGTGAGGAGATAGCAACACACATCGAGTCTGGCAAGAAAGCAAAGAATTTAGGGGTGATTTGGAATAATTTCCTTAGTTGTAATGTGGGAGATGATTTAGGGATTAAGAGGCTACGGTTCGAGGAATTTAGAGAGGAAACCGAGAGTTCCAGCGCGGAGAATGTTCGCCAAAAATTTGAGCAAGAGTTTACACTTATGGCTTTGGGCCTCTCAAGTTTTTTTGATTCTTTGTTTGCAGCTTTTGGTGGTTTGGGTGATCCCCAAAACATCGAAAAGACAGATTAGGTTTATTGTTGGGAGAGTTTTTTTAAACCAAACCCTTCTGTTTTCACGTAGCAAGTATTCTTGCGCCTAGACTGACTTTTTTCTGAATTACCAAAGAGAAAGCTGTGGATCAAAATTTGTCGCGTCGTCTGCGCTCCCCGGATTTGTGACCAAAAAAATATCCGTTAAATCGGAGGCAGAAGAACATATTGGCGAGCGATAGCTCCACTGCAAATGACGCGTGGCAGTCTTTCTTGAGTCCGTGACGGTTTCGCTGCAAAGTCAGAGCTCTTCCTTACCCATTATAAAGTCTGGGTTTGGCTTGCATAGATAATGGTGGAAAAGCCAAACCACTTTGTTTTGAAGTTTTTGCAATGGCCTTCTGGGCTGATAAGATAATCGAGGAATGAGCGGAAATTTATCAACATGCTTTAGGATTTTTTTTGGGAATATTCCCTCGTGTGCGGAAGGTTGGTAAGTCAAATGTACAATGCAAAAAGCTGGCTGCATTTTCTCATAAGTTGTTTTAGCTTGATATATGTAGGTATGGCTTGTGGCCAGAACGCATTGCGAGTGAGCGATAACGACTTACTGGGCAAGAGGGAGGCCCTGCAAGAGAGATTACTTGAATTACAATTAACTATTGGGCAATACGATCCAGCCCTTGTTGAAACGCTTACTTCCCTGGCGGAGTCTTCCTCATCTCTGCATCTATACTCTGAGGCAAGCGCCTTGCTTGAACGCTCTTTGCAGATTCAGCGAGTTAGTTCCGGTTTGCTCGCCCAGGAACAAATACCCATAGTTTTTGCCAAGATGGACCTAGCTGCTTTTACAGGAGACTGGGAAACTGTAAATGCATCCATCAGTTATCTTGAGTGGTTGCTGATAGAAAAGAGTGTCGCTAACGGTGACCATCTTATCCAATATCTCGTCCAATTGAGTGAGTTCCACCTCAGAGGAGTGGCAGAGGACGTTCTGGATCGGCGAGCCTTTCATTATCAGGAGGCATCTAAATATACCTATCAAGCTCTTTCAATTGGGAAAATCTTCTGGGGATCTACAGACTTGCGTCTCGTTAATCTCTATTACGGGCTTCTTAAGCAATTTTATTTGCAATCAGCAGCTGTAGAGCGAGCTGATGAGACTGCCTATGCATTGCGCGCGATAGTGCCGGGCTCAAGTTGGGTAAAACCGAGGAGAATAGTTCAATCAAGGTTCTATCAGGCTGGTCTGAGGCTGCTATCTGACATACGGGACATTATTCGCCTCACGCAGCCCAGTTCTCTCGAGTCGCTCGCTATGGTTGACCTGTACATAGCCGATTGGCACGTGATATTTGATAAAACTCAGGCGTTAGTCGCTTATAGAAATGCATTTGTGAAACTAGGTGATGCAGGCGTCAATTCGAAAGAGCTAGACCTTTTATTTAGTGAGCCAAAAATTTTACCCGTACCAACTTTTTACGCCGATGTATCTAATGCTCTTGCGGCGAGCTATTTTTCTGAGAGTGAATTGAAAAGTCGGGACTCCAAAGGCGTAAATTTACAATTGGATTTCCAGGAATGGTCGGATTCAATGTCAAAAATTGCACACCCTAAAAAGATGCGGTCAGCAAAATCATTAAAACAAAATCGTTCGACGTCGATGCAACTCCGTTTTTGTTTAAGTGGATTGAACAAGGTCTCTCATTGGGTGCGAGGCCGATACCGAACAAACTTAAGTGTAGCTAATGGATTTCAAGCCTTGGGATCCGAGGATGACTTGACGTTCGATACCAAATTTATTGACGATCATTTTAGTCTATTGCATTTTCGCCCGCGATTAAAAGAGGGTATCGCGCAAAATTCAGAAGGATTGCTTTTGTTTTAAGGCCTTTCAAATTAGACAATGGTGAGAGTGCTTAGTTTTTTTGAGTTAGCGCAAAGAGTGAGGATCAATGCTCTTGATAAATAGATTTAGTTTGTTATTTATGCGCCCAAATGGAACTTAATCGTTTTACTGCGGTCCCACACTCATTCCGGTCTCCGCGCGAATATTGATGCGAATATTGAGTTTAGTTGTTAAGCAACTCCTCGGATCAGAAATCTAAGAACTTTCTGAAAGCCTCAGTTCTAGCCACTATATATTTTGACTTTCGCGGTTTGGCAACTGAAGTATTACAAATTTGTTATAATTTGTTACGATGAGATACAAAAAATTTTGAAGATAATATTTTGCAGCTATGACCGGCGGCAAATTTAACTAGGGGGTTTAAGTTGGCAGCAACATCTCTTTCGATGCAAGATACAGCGCGCGGGTTGCGAAAGCGGTCTGTTCCCCCTAAGAAGTCTCCACTGGTAAAGCAAAATTCCACGGCAAATCTAGCGGCGACTATTTTGCGTAAGCGCATAGCAGAAGCAGAAGAGAATACCTATCTAGGTTCGGAGTCAGAGATAGCCTTAGAGGTGGGTGTGAGCTTGCCAACTCTTCGGCAAACGGCGCGGATGTTAGAGTATGAAGAAGTACTTATGATTAAGCCGGGGAAGGGCGGTGGTTATTTTGCGCGTCGCCCGTCTATAGAGTCAGCTATAAGGTCAGCGAGCCAGTTTTTGTCTGCTACAGACCTTAACAACAATGAGATGTTTATGGATGCTGCTGACACGATCATGACTCAAATTGTGACAAATGCGGTAAATTGTGAAAACTCGGAACAAATCGCGAAGCTTGCCAAATTTGTTGAGAGTCAACGCAATCAGGATAAATCGGCTCCGCTTTCTCCAAGCTTTTCGTTCAAAGTCTCGGCGGGGCTAGTTTTAATCCTGGCTGATATGGCAAACAACGTGATGCTGGAGTTATTCGCTCGAATTCTGTGGAGTGAAATTAGCGTCATTCAAACTGCTGGTACTTTTGAAGAGAACCATGAGGTGACACTTGAAAATTACACAACAAGACTAGCGTTATCCGAAGCTGTGTTGGCGAGAGATGAGGCAAAAGCGCTATTGGCCTGGAATGCACGTTCGAATTTTCTGCGATCGTGTCCAAAAAAAGGGTTCGACTTTACAAGACAGAGCCAGAGATTTAACTGATTTTTCGATGCCAGCGGAATTTAGTAGCGTCGCGGGTTTTAGTCTTTCAGTCTTAATTACTCTAAGCGGACTTTCTTGACGAGCAATTGTCTTTAATGAAATCTTCATGGTTTGGCATCGCTGTTGCACATTGCTCTATCACGACTCGGGTGTCGCTGAGGATTTTCTCGAGTTTTTCATTGGATATGCTATCGACTAAGGGGCTGTATCTCTTTGCCTTTATGTGCTGTCCATCAAGAACAGCCAGCCAGCTGTCTGCGCCAAATAGCTCCTGCTTGTTTCTCTCTAGCCAAGATCCTGATTTGTATAGCTCTAGTTTGTCTTGTAGGGAGTCTGGTATTGGCATATTGCGACAATAATTCCAGAACTCAGAGTCGTCTCTTTCTGTCGCCTTGTAGTGCAGAATAAGGAAGTCTCGCACCGACCGAAACTCTTGATCCATAGAACTGTTGAAGTGATCCATCTCTGTTTTGAAATCTGTTTTTCGAGGCAACAAGGAAAAGAATCTCATGATCGCCGACTGAACGAGGTGAATGCTCGTGGATTCAAGTGGTTCCATAAAGCCGCTAGCCAGGCCGATTGCCAGACAGTTTTTATTCCATGCCTGTTTTCTTTTCCCTGTCAGAAAGCGCAGTTGGTTGGGGTCTCCCATTGCGGCACTGGGAAGGTTTGTCATTAGAGTTTCCCAAGCTTTTTCATCGTTGGTAAAGTCAGTGCTATAAACAATGCCATTCCCGGTTCTGTGCTGTAGGGGAATTCGCCACTGCCATCCGGCAGAATGCGCAATAGATTTAGTGTAAGGGTGCCTTGGAGTTATCGCTTCAGTCGGTAAAGCTTGAGCGCTATTGCAGGGTAAATAGCTGCTCCAGTCCTCATAGCCTGTTTTCAGGGTTTGCTCTATCAGTAAACCCCGAAATCCGGTGCAATCAAGGAAGAAATCTCCCTCGATGAGCGCGCCCCCTTGAAGTGTTACGCTTGTTATAAAGCCTGATTCGGGGTTTTGATTTACATTTTCGACTTTTCCTTCTATACGATTGACGCCAAGTTTAGTGCTGAAGTTTCGGAGAAAATTTGCGTACAGTGTGGCGTCAAAGTGGTAAGCATGAGGTATTTTGGCAAGTGGTGAATTTGAGACGTTAGTGCCCCTTAAAAACTTATTTTTTTTTGATGCGGACCAATTGAGTGAGTAAGCATCGAGGCTCGGCGAAAGGCCAAGGTCATGGGCTTTCTTCCAATAGTGCCAAAAGCTGACATTCATAATTGTACGGCCAAAAACTCCGAAAGGATGCATATATGCATCGCCAATTCTACCCCAGTTAATGAATTCGATACCGAGCTTAAACGTGCCTTGTGTCTCCCTTAGCATTTCATCTGCATCAACCCCAAGTAGTTTGTTGAATTCCACAATGGGAGGAATTGTAGCTTCACCAACGCCCACCGTTCCTATTTCATCAGACTCGATTAAGGTGACCCTGCAGTTATCAGTTCCAATGACGCGACCCAGCGCAGCTGCCGTCATCCAGCCCGAAGTGCCTCCGCCAACAACCACAAAATGTTTGATATTATTAGTGTTCATCAAAGTCCTTAAATAATGTGAATAGAGTATCGTAGTAAAGTCCAGAGCCGGTAATTTTACCTAACTATTTTGTTCTTGGTTAGCCCTTGGTCTAACATTAGTGCTTTCGTTAAAATTTTTGGAATGCGTATTGCTTAACCTAGAGAACCTTTTAGTTTGAGTAGAAGTGCGCTGAATTGACAAACTGAGGAGCTCCCAAGCATGCTGAATTTTACACTGAATAACGTGATAAACGTCGAGAAAATTCAACATGATGATCCGGTAATTTCAGTTTACGTTATTGATGATTTTCTCGCGAACCCAGAAGAATTAATTGAGTATGCGAAAGGTAAGGCATACTTTGGCAAGGTGGGTGATGATAAAACCGCATATCCGGGTATTCGGGACCGCTTGCCGACCGCGTATGAAAACTCCCTGAAGAAAATCATAAAAACGGTTTATGGGTCTTCTGACCCGCAAGTCCATCGTTGCATGATGTCGCTGATAACCCTCAAGCCAGAAGAATTAACATCGGTGCAAAAGATGCCACATGTCGATGCTTTCGGTGATGATCAATATGCTTCTGTCCACTATCTTTGTGATGCATCTCATGGGGGTACCGCTATTTATCGCTACAAGCCACGCAATTTAGTAAAGATAGAACGCAGCAACCAAGACGTTATGATAGAAATGGTTGCGAAGATGAAAGACCATGACAAAGAGCATTCAGGTTATCTCATTGGTGATACAAGTCTTTACAAGCAAGAACTAATAATTCCAGCGAGGTGGAATCGGCTAGTGCTCTATCCCTCTAATTTACTGCATTGTGCCCTGCTTTCAGCGCCTAATGATTTTGTTGATGACATATCGAGGGGTCGGTTATCTGTTGCCTCGTTTTTTAGGCTTGAATAAAAATGTTCCAATTCATAAGCTTTTGGGTAAACATAAGTTGTAATTAAAAGGTGTGATGTAAAAATGACTGATCCTGTCCTTCTTGATTTTCATAAGCATGGTAAGTTGCGATTAATTGAGCAAAAAGATTTCTCGAAGCACAAGGCTGAGAACTTTGTGCCTGTCGTTTTCCAAGAATTTGCCGCGCTTGCTACGGAGTTTCCCTTGGTATTTGTTAGGAACAGTCGAACCGGAGATTTTGTACCCAGTGCGATGATGGGTCTGAATAAGGGAGTGAATCTTTTCTGCCAGACTTCTGAATGGTCACCTGCCTTCATACCAACTAGTTTTACAATTGCTCCACTTTCTGTGAGTCGTTTGGGCTCGAACGCAAGTGAAGCAGATATTGCTATTTATGAAGGGAGTTCTCTTCTCAGTGAGGTGGAGGGAGAGGCTATATTTTCAGACGACGGTCAGACTACGGAGTATTTTAAAAAGCGGCGCGACAACTTGGTCAAGATTACCGAGCAATCTATCCAAGCTGTTGAGGTTTGCAGGTATTTGGCTGAAAAGCGCTTGTTGGCGACGCGCGCGTTGAAACTGCAATATACCGATAGTTCTCCAATATACGACCTAGATGGGGTGTTCACCGTCGATGAGGAGGCGCTGGAAAAGCTTAGTAATGAAGAGTTCTTGGAACTGCGTAAGCGAGGGTTTTTGCCGCTAATCTACTCGCACCTAATCTCATTACAGCAAATGCACAAAATCAGTCGTCTGCAATATCAGGCTGACCTCCGAGATTCTCGGTCATAGGCTAGCGCTTAGCAGGTTTTCGATTAGAAATATTTCATTGGGAGCTGTTTGCCGTCCGGTCTAAGCCCTACTAATAGGGTGGATGGACAAATTACCCATTAAATATTAAAGTTATAAATGTTTTTGATGTTATGATTATGAAAGTCAAAAACGTAAACTTTTGGCGATAGCTAGCGTTGTTAGGCGAAAGCAGCGCTTAGTGGTAAAATCAACGATTTAAAATGCCCTAAATTAACGAAATGACGTGGAGAGGCTAATGAGTAATTTGCAAGGACGGAATCAACTACTTCGAATTATGGTCTGCACAGCGACCGCCGCTGTGATGGGCTTGCAAATTAATGTTGCGATTGCAGCCAGCGATTCTGCGACCCAGGAGCCGGTTACTTATTCTGGTCACGTTGCGCGTATTATTAATGAAAATTGCGTGGTCTGTCATCGCGAGGGTGGTATTGGTCCGATGGAGTTTACTAGCTATGAGAGTGTGCGCCCCTGGGCTCCGCTGATTCAGCTTAAAGTAGCGAATCGAGAAATGCCTCCCTACGCTTATGACCATGATATTGGGAATCAGAATCTGCAGGCGGATTGGAGACTCTCGCAAGAGGATATTGATACCGTCGTGGATTGGGTTAGTCAGGGTGCGCTCCTTGGAAACACAGAGGAGCTCCCCTCTATGCAGGCTCTGCCTGACATTGACGCTTGGAATTTCGCCGGTGATTTAGGTCAGCCAGATATCGTGCTTGCGTCAAATCCGATAGACGTTCCGGCCAGCGGGAATGATTTGTGGGACAAGCATTTTATTGAAAGTGGGATCACTGAGGATCGCTGCATCAAAGCCCTTCAAGTTAAACCTCGGGGCGAGGCCAAGACTGTAGTTCATCATGCAAACACTTATTTTGCTGAGATAAATGAGGACGGTGGAGTTGATCGAAAGCCTGTTACAGAGTACGCCATGGGCAAGTGGGGCGAGGTTGTGCCGGAAGGGGTATGTCGCACCGCATTTAAGGACAGTATGGTTCAGTGGGATATCCATATGTACCCTGGGGGACTTGGAGGATCTGCTCCAAACGACGTAGTGAAAGACAATGTTGTAGAGCTAGGAATTTGGCTACACCCGCCAGGATATCAAGCTAAAATTACTCAAGATTTGGGTTCATATCAGTTAGATCAGGGAGACCTGTTCATTCCCCCTCATGGGACTGCCATGACGCAGGGCTTCCATTCTTTTGATCACCCTGTTCGCATAGATAGTTTTCAGCCCCACGGGCATCTGCGGATGAATGCTGCTTCGTTAGAAATTTTCTATCCGGAAACGGGAAAAACTGAGTTAGTAAGTATGATTTCAAATTGGAGCGCTACTTGGCATCACAGTCATCTATTCGAGCAGGATTTCGCACCGCTTTTACCAACTGGAGCCGTTTTGGTTACTAAACAATGGTATGACAATACGGAGGCTAACCCTAATAATCCTGATCCAAGGCAGTGGGTGGGTTGGGGTCAGCGTACTGCAGATGAAATGTCACACTCTTGGATAGCCATAAGCCATCTAGATGAGGAGACTTATCAGGGGTTGGCTGAGAGGCAAGAAAGCAGAAAGCGAGCACAATTAACGTCAATGGATTAATGGCTATTCTGGTTAGTGGCAGTCAATAAAAACTGGAGATTTGTGCGGATGAGACGGATCGTATTGGTTGGGCTGAGCTCGTTGTTCTTGTTTTCTAATATTGCGTGGATGTCTTTTGCAATTGCGCAGTCTTCGGGTAGGCCCTTACGTCCGCCCTCGCCTGTGGGTATGCCAGTCATACCCTTTATGGAGGGGTGGTATGCGAATGAAGACGGTTCTGTCACCGTATCTTTTGGTTACCACAACAGAAATACTGAGGACGTCACTGTCCCTTTGGGCGAAAACAATCGTGTGGAACCGGCTCAGCTTGACGGAATGCAGCCCGAAATATACTTCGCAGGGCGACACCCAGGCGTTTTTGGAGTGACTATCCCGGCTTCAATGCAAGACGAATCTGTTTGGTGGCATATCAAAACAGGCGATCTAGAGGAGCTTAAGGTTCCTGGTGAGCGTGGATCGAATGCTTATGAGCTTGACAGAAACCCGAGACCGCAAGGGAGCGTTCAGCCGTTTATCTGGTTTGAAGATGAAAGCCGTGGATCTGGCCCAGAAGGTGTCGTTGCAACCGAAACCAAATCCATCGCTGTAGGCGAACTACTCACTTTAAGTGTCGAGACCGAAGACCCTTCTCTGCGTGATCCCTCAAACCCTCTCTTTGCAAAACCAATTGATACCCGCGTAATCTGGTACAAGCATCAAGGGCCTGGGGAGGTCGAATTTTCGGAGCACGGCTCATCACCCTTTATCTCGACCCCGGCTCGCTCAACCCGGGGCATGATTCCGTCGGCTGCGTCTAGGATTGCAATATCAGCTGGCAAGGGCCCCGCGAGCGTCCTGGCCACGTTCTCCGAGCCGGGTGAGTATATGGTTCGAGCCCGGCTAGATAATTGGAATTCGTCCGATAGCGATGGTTTGGATCAATGCTGTTGGAGCAATGCCTTCCAGCGAGTTCATGTGACAGAATGAGATGCTTAAAGCGCATCGACTGAATAAATAAGCACAAGTTTGCAGTCGGTGGTATCAGGCACCGAGTCCTTTGGGCACTGATACCATGAATATTGGATGTAAAATAGTGACCGCCTGCAAAGCTTTTCTCTCCCTCAAATAATCATTATTTTAATGAGACAAGCGGTTTTATAACAATTAAACCTTTTAAAGGTTATAAATCCTTAAAACCTACTTCACTAAGATAGAATCTTGTGTTAGTTTTCGCCACAGGATTATAAAGAGAACTGCAGTTTCAACATTTACAGTGTAAAAAATAACCGCCGCAAACACTCCAGACAGCCTGGAGATAAGTAGTTTTGCTGGCAAGGGAGACAAGATATGCAACAAAAATTTCGTCGTAAAAAGCTCGCTCACTTAATTCATACGGCTATGGTTTCATCTCTGGTAGTGCCAGTAATGGTTCAGGCTCAAGATGAGATTGAAGAAGTCGTGGTCACTGGTTCCTATATTAGGAACAGTGCTTTTGCGGCTGACACCGCTGCGGACACAGTTACAGGTGATGATATTCTGCAGTCTGGTGCGCCCAATATGTCGGAATATATTCGAGACCTAACTTATGTTCAGAACGTTGACATTGTCAACGTAGTACTGGGCTCGCAAGACGGTCCCCAAACCTCCAATGGGGCAAGTTTTAACCTCCGAGGACTGGGCGAAAACTCTACATTGACGTTAGTCGACGGGGTCAGGACCTTAGATTCGAGACTTAATACAGCTTTTCCTGAGATTGCCATGGAACGTATGGAAACCGTTCTGGATGGAGGCTCTGCTCTCTACGGTTCTGATGCTGTTGCTGGGGTGGTGAATTTAGTTCCAATTAAAGAGTTTGAAGGCCTCAAGTTCCGTTCCTATTATCAGAGACCGGAAGATGGCAAAAACGAAGACATGAGGTTTTCCGCTCTGTTTGGTAAGTCTTGGGATAACGGTGTCAGCTATGTAGGGGCAGTCGAAACTTATTTAAGAACGCCGCTCATGTGGTACGAGAGGGGCAGAGAGCATAATGTTTCTCGGGGAACCTCAAGTTCTGGAAATCCCGGAACTTTCAAGCAAATTACAGGCGTTCCGGATTCCTTGGCAGGAATACAGCAGCTACCATTAAAGGAGAGAAGTGGCGCAACCCTCGTTGGAGACCGATTGATGGACCCCTCGTGCGGTACGTTTAATCAAGGTACACCTACCCATGGTTACGGACCTTCCCCACTGCCGTCAGGAACAATTAGCGGAAGTTTCTGTACTTTCGAATATAGCGCCCAGGCAGAGGTGGTAGAGCATCAGCAGGATTATAATATCTACAACAATTTACAGTGGGAAGCCACGGACTGGTTGAACCTCGGGTTCATGATGAATAATTTCCTTCGTCATACGAATGATCGAGGAACCTTCGCATCGCCTAATCCCGCGAACAATAGGGCCATGCTTGTGATTCCAGAAGAGCATCCCGCTAATCCATATGGTTTTGATGTAGCGCCAGATTTGTGGCGTATTTATACGCATCCGCAAGCGGAGACGCTTCCTGACGGCGTAAATGATGACACCTCGAGAATGTGGAGAGAGATCGCCCAGCTAAACCGTATCAAGCTCTCTGCGGAGTATGATTTAGGCAGCACTGGCTGGTCTGGTTATACCTACTACACGAAGCAAGAAAGCAAGTTCATGAGAAATGAAAAGGGTGTTAGAGCGTCACATCTTCAATTGGCCTTGAGAGGTCAGGGTGGCCTGACTGGAGATCAATGGTTCAACCCGTTCGGTTCTCAAGATACTCGCTCGCCTTACTATCAGCCTGGCTTTGAAAATACCAGGGAGCTGAACAATTGGATGCAGTATGACAATCCTAATCAGGAACTTAATCGTAACGCTTTGGATATTTTTGAAACCGTTATGACAGGCCCTGTTTTCGACGTACCTGCTGGTGAAGTTCAAGTCGCCTTTGGGTTCCAATGGCGAGACCTAGAGGAGAACACTTTCCAGTATCCATTCGAGGCTTCAGGAGAGAATTTTATCTGGGGTCAGGTAGGAGAGCCGATAGCGCCGGACGAGACATTCAACTCTGCGGTGCGCTCTTTGTTCGCTGAGGTGGAGGTTCCTATATTGGATACCCTTGCGGTGAAGGCTGCGGTTAGGCACGAGCAGTTCACCGATCAGGGTCTAGACGCGACCGTACCAAAACTTTCTGCTCGCTATGAGATTACTCCTGAACTAGCCCTCAGAGCCTCTTGGGGTGAGAGCTTCCTTGCTCCAACTTCTTATCAGACTAGGCCGGCAAGGACCAATGAAAACTGCGGAGACATGTATAGTGGAGCGGATGATCTGAGTGGAACACTGCTGCTCGGTGGATTGAAATGCCAGTCTGGTAATCCCAACTTGGGGCCAGAGCAGGCTGAGATCACGAACATTGGTTTTAGCTGGCAGCCGACAGGCAGGTTAGATGGACTTACGCTGTCGATCGATTATCAAGAGATTGCCTATACTGACCGGATACGGACTTTGAGTGAGGATGACGTCACACGTAATCAGTTCCTCGACATGCTCCGAGCGACAGGGCAGTCGGAAGGTAGTTATGATTCTACACCTGGCTCCTCAAGTCGAAAGGCTGCAGATGCCTGGTTGGCTGGTCAGGAACTTGGTGGTCCTGGTGGAAATATATTCCGAAATGCTGCTACAGGCGCGGTAGAGTTAGTTTTGATCCAGTCTGCGAACGTGGCAGAGTTTGATGTGAATTTGCTTGATTTCAAGGCGGATTATTCTTTTGAGTTAGGAGATTACGGAACTCTTAGTACTCGACTAGCAGCCACTATTTTTGATGAGTATGTCTTTACTGACAAGGACG
>MDSW01212509.1_pt1 | contig 19317 bp, 13 predicted proteins | sample 811171 | NCBI WGS metagenome assembly MDSW01 (sample SAMN05326641, study PRJNA326480) | marine metagenome | isolation source: seawater | place: Atlantic Ocean: North West | collected 2012 | reverse complement strand
GAACGCCGATCCTTAAGGATTTTTGCCGTCGTCTCTCTCCGCCCACACCTCGCTTTCAATCCCCGCCCTCGACGCCTTTCAACTCCAACTGACGCCTTTGAACTCCACCCCGACGTCGCTTCGTACGGGCGACGACGCTCATCAGATGTGGAGGGCGCGGTTCGCGCGCGCGATCGAAAACGCGGCGACCGCCGCCGCGGAGACGGCCGGCGACGACGCCGCGGAGGAGGGATCGGACGGCGAGGCGTTCGACGAGATGGACGCGTACTGAACGCGCGGTTCGCAGACTCTATGATAACGTCTCTCGATTCCTACTATGTCGTGTACAGTATATTACTTCGTGCTATGTGTATTTTTTTTCCTCCCCGCCCCGCCGCGAGTCGAGTACCGCTTCCTCGCGAGATATGTTACTCACGCGTCGTCACTTCGGAAGCGCGTTCTCGCGTCTCAACTTGAGGTACTCCTTCTCGACCCTAAACAGCGACCACTGAAACCGTCTTACGATCTCCGCAATCGTGAACAAAAACACGAGCTCGCTGTCGTGCCGCAAGTGCGACGAGAGCTTGTACGTCCACACCGAACGCAACGCCGCGTTGGACGCGAGGGCGAAGTAGTACCGCCGCGGTTTCCGGTACAAGAGCTCGCGTCGCAGGAAGATCGCGCGGCGACCGCGGCTTCTCGACGCCGCGAGTTGCAAGCCGCTGAGCCTCTCCTTGGGGCCCGCGTCCACGGTCGCGAACAGCGACAGGTCCCAGTCGTGGGTCACGTCCCAGTAGTACGAAAACGCGGTGTTCGCGATGGCGAACGCGATCCACGCCGGTCGATACGTCCCCAGCCAATCATCTCTCGACACGTGGTACTTCAGCGCGCTGAGGAAGATCACCGGGAACGCGCTGAAGTACTTGAGCGCGTTCCAGAGCTTGTTCGCGTCGCCCTCGCCGGTTTCGCTCGCGTTTTTCGAATCCGCGTACTGCCGGAAGCACTGCGCGAACCGAATCGTCGACGGCAGCGCGAGCGCGACGGGGACTTTCCAATCGTATCCCCCGCACGTCCCCTCGTTCGACGCCACGTCACCGGTCACGATGCCGCCGGTCAGGAGACCGCACGTCGCGCGCTCCACGTCGGACACGCTCTTCGCCATGGAGCAGAGGACGTCCGCGACGAAAAAGTCGCCGAAAGTGACGGTTCGCGTCGGCGAAACGCATCGCACTAACGTACTGGATATGAACCGTCGCGTGTGCGGATGCGCGCCGCACCGCGCCGGCATCAGCAGCACGACGAGCGCGGAGACGTAGAGCAGCGCGGGCGCGTTGGCGGCGGCGTCGACGTCGCCCTCCTCTCGCCGCGTCAAAAAAAAACTCAGGGTCGTTCCATACAAAGCGACGTCGGGGTGGAGTTCAAAGGCGTCAGGTGGAGTTGAAAGGCGCCGAGGGCGGGGATTGAAAGGAAGGGGTGGGCGGAGAGAAGCGCCGGCAAAAGTCCTTAAGGATCGGCGTTCACCACGCCGACGCGGTCGTATGGGGACCAGTGTATAGAACGCACCTCAGATTCGCCGCCGTCGCCGCCGCCGCGACGAGCGTCGCTCGAAACACCTCGCGATGCGTCATGTGAACGCGCGCGTCTCTCAGCTCGAACACCGACAGCGGATGCGGCTCGATCTTCATCCGCGACCAGACGAGAAGGTTGCACCCCCATCCCATCGCCGCGGCGAGGACGACGCACGGGGCTTGGTAGTAGAGATGCGTCAGCGCGCGAGATTCGTCGCTCGCGGAGGCGTACGAGACGGCGACGCGCGCGACGCACGCGACGAGGACGAAGAAGAGCGTCGCGTCGAGCGCGCGTCGGCGCGCGCGTCCGAGTCCGCCGCGCGCCTTCGCGTTTGGTGCGGCGGCGCGGTGGAAGATCCGGTCGACGCCGCGGTCCGTCGCCGCCCTTCGCGGGTCGCCGTCCGGCTTCGTCATCGATCTCGCCGCGCTCGCCGACGCGGCGCGCGTCCTTCTCTGTTTCTACGTCGCTACGTACGCGTGATGAGGTGAGGTCCGGTCCGGTCGCGCGTCTTCTCACGCGGACGGGTCCTTGAACGGCGGCTTCTTCCCCTCCGGGAGCTTCTTCGCCGCTTCCTCGCCGATCTTCGACGCCTCCGCCCCCGCCTCCTCCACCCACACCCTGATCTGCTTCACGTTCTGCCGGAGCGTCGTCGTCGTCTTTCGAATGTCTTTGGACATGAGCGTGGCGACCGCCGCGATCGCGGCGGCGGTCATGAGAAAGTTCGAGACCGCCATGGCGTCGGCGTCGTGACGTGGCGTGCGCGGCCGCTCGACTCTCGCGTCGGGTTAACGCGCGCGCGTGTGCGGAAGACGCGCGTCTCGGAGCAACCCTAACTAAAGAGTGAATGAAAAATATCCGTGGACGCGCACGAGACATCAGGACGCGAGCGGAAGAAAATCGTCATTCACATCGATCGACGCCGTTCGTCCCTCTACGCACCCTACGCTATCCATCCATCCCGAGGCTGCGCTTCACGCTGTCGCCTATGCTCCGCTGAAACATCCCCTTCATCTCCCACGCCTCCTCCCACGTCCTCGGCGGCGATCGCGCGCTCTCCATCAGCAGCGTCGAGCCGTACTCCGCCCACCACGCCACCACGGCGACGAAAAACGCGAGGCTCGCGAACGCCGCCACCGTCGCCGCGAACGCCGCGACGGGATCGCCGCGCCGCAGCCTCCAGAAGAAGCGCCTCGCCATCGACTGCGCGCGGATGATGCCCACGAGCACGGGGTGGATGTTGAGACGGATCACGTGCATCGGCCAGAAGAGCGTCAGGCCGAGGTAGTAGAACAGCTGGTGCCGCAACCACTGCCGGCGCTGCGCGCTCGTCATGTCCTGCCACCGGCGAAACTGGCCGATCATCCCGCCGTGCTCGAAGTTCTCCGACGACGTCCGCCGATCGCGCTCGGAGCCCCACTTCCCCTCTCGTATCATCCGCTTGCACGTCTTGCACGCGCAGCGGCCTTGCGAGAAGCACGACGGAAGCGCGTGCGGGTTGAATCGAATCGCGAGCTTGTCGGCGCCCGTGTCGTCGTTTTTGTACATCCTGACGCGATTCCGCGTGCGCTGCGACGTCGCCTCGAGCATGACCGCGAGCCCTCGCTTCACGAGCCACCACACGTTCACGACGTGCACCTCCGCGGCGAGCTCCGGGTAGTTGTGATCGAGCGTCACGAGCGTGTGCGCGACGAGAGACGCCGGGAAAGACGTCGTCGTGACGCCGGCGCAATCCACGAGCGCGACGAGTCGCCCGCGCATCTTCCCCGGGTTGTCGCCGTGGACGTGCAACTGCCGCCACTGCGCTTCGACGTGGGATATCAACGCCGCGGCGACGGCGTCGAGGCCTTCGGAGCGTTCCGCGGCGGAGACCGCGGAGAGGCGCAGCACGAGGTGCACGCCGCCCGTGTACGCGTGTCTTCCGCCGTGCACGAAGACGACGTCCTCGAAGCGTTTCAAATCTTTATCCGGGATGAACCGGTACTTCTTCCGCCACTTCAGCGAGCGCTCCATCGCGAGCGCAGCCTTCGAGACGTCGCCGTTGTACTGCAGCAAGAACGCGGCTCTCTGCGCGCGCGTGAACGCGCACCGAGTGTCCATGCCGAGCTCGTCGAACAGCCGTTCCATGCGATCGCCGTGCGGCGCGAAGAGCTCCGCGCCGTGCTCCCGTCCGGTCAACACCCCGACGAGCGTCGACGGCGCGTTGATGAATAACCGACGGGAGTGATGCGTTACCGCTTTCGCGACGCCGGTGATCTTCGCGAGCGCGCCTTGTGATCGCCGCTTGTGATGATGATGCCCGTGGTGCCCGTTCGCGCCGTTGTAGGCGACGAGCTGGAGGTTCCCGCCGCCGCCGCGGCGTCGCCCGCCGCCGCCGCTCCGGGTCGGCGAGTCGCCGTCGCTTCCCGAGCCCGCGCGCGAGAGCACGGGGTACGACCCGCCGTCGACGAGCGCGGGCGCGGCGTCCTCGGTGGCCGCGGCCAGGCGTCCGTTCAGCCTTCCCGAGCTTCTCCGTCGAATCATCCCGCTGAGCGCCTCGCCGTAGTAATCCGTCTCGCCGCCGCCGCCGTCGCGTCTGTTGAAAACGCCCGCGCCGCGACCGTCACTCGACATCATCCCACCACCCCCTAACCCGCCCCCGCCCCCGCCGCCGTCGTCGTACGCGTACGCGTTACCACCACCACCGCTACTCTGCGACTGCACGCCGTAGCCGTACCCCGCGACGACGGACTCCGCCTCGCGCATCGCCGCGAGCGTATCCTGCGGCAACGTCCCCTCGAGCGCTTCCCACGCCTCGTTCACCGCCATCCGATACGACGTCACCTCCGCGCGCATCTTATTCTTCAGCAGTATGCGTCCCCATATCGGCCACTTGCGTCGCAGCAGACTGCGCACGCGCGGGATGCGCGCGACGCGAAGCGTCACGTTCCGAGCGAAGTTCACGAAGGCGCGGTGCGGCGCGAACGCGCCGGCGGTGAGCTGCGAGACGCGACAGGTCGGGGGGGGGGGACACGTGTCAGCGATGCGACCTTCTCGTTGGCGGTCCACGATCCCACGTGTCACAACGTGAGGCTGGCATCGCGCGAAAGAAGTCCTGAAGTCCTCAAGAAACGACGCGCGACGCGCGAACGGGGTCCGTATGGGAAGCAGTCAGTCTCACCAGCGACCAGCCGGCGAGCGGGGACAGCGGCCGCGGGGAGACGAGCGCGCGCGCCACCTTTCGGATGGGCTCCGCGAGGACCGCGGCCTGGGACGCCCACGCGGTGCACGCGGCGACCATCGGGCCTGGACGCGGGGTGGGGGGGAGGGGCGAGTGAGCGAGCGTCGGATTGAATAGAGGAAGACGGGGCGGAATTGCGTCGAATTGAAATGAGACGGAACGGAATTAATTGCGCGGGGTGGGGACGGGATCCGCGGCGTTCGCGCGCACCTCGCCGTCGTCGGTGCTTCCGCAGCCATATCATGCGCGCGGTGAGCCCTAAGAACAGCGCGAAGCTCGCGGACGTGTGCACGAACTGGTCCGCGATGAACTGCAAGCTCACGAGCCCCGCGCCCGCGTGCAGCGCTTGCCGTCGTTTCTTTTGCATCTCCTCCCATTCCCCCGCGCTGACTTTCGCCCACCGCGTCCCCTCGTTCTTCGCGCGCCACTTCGGGACGTCGGGGTACGCGCTCGACTCCACCTCCTTCTCTGCGGCCGCGCGCGCGGCCTTCACCGCGTCGCGAGCGGACTCCCCCATCGTTCGTGCTTCCAGCGCCCGCGCGCCTTTCCGAACTAAAAGCACACGTGTCATTCGAGCGCCGAAAAAGCTCGCGTCGACAGCGACAGCTCGCGACGTCGCGTCGCGAATATTTTCGCCACAGCCAGCTACAGTACATACAATAACATTACGCGCTATCCCTCGCTCACGTCGCCGTCTCCGCCGCCGCCGTCTCCTCCTCCTCCTCCTCCTCCTCCCCGCCCTTCCCCATGACCTCCCTCGTCGGCGCGTTGCTGTACGTCACCACGGTCCCGTCGCGGTTAAACCCCAGCGGCAACGACTGCCACCCCATCCCGATCCCGCTCGCGAGCCTCCCCTCCCTCGCGTACTTGGCGCAGAGGCCGTACATGTGGTCCATGTGCGAGTTCGGCATGATGTGCGGGTTATGCGTCATCTCCCTCAGCGGCTTCCACGCCGCGGCCGCGAGCTCTTGCTCCTGGATCGTGATCGCCGCGTCTTCCGCGCCGTCGGCTAACTTCAACGCGACGAGAAAAAAAAGGTCCGACTTTCCGAACGCGACGTCGTGCCCGTGTCGGATCCCGAGGATGGCCTCGAACTCCACCGCGACGCCGGTCTCCTCCATGACCTCCCGGATCGCCGCGGACGGGATGTCCTCGCCGCAGTCGACGAGCCCGGTCGGGAGTTTCCAAAAGTTCGGCCGCGACGCCGCCGCCGCGGGGCCTCTCCGCTCTTGCACGAGGAGCACGTCGCCGGCGCCGTTCGTGACGAACGCGCCGACGCCCACCTGATGCGACGCGTTCGGAGGCAACAGGTCGTCCTCATCCGTCGGGAGCCACCGCGTCAGCATCGCGTGCGTCTTCTCCGCGTGATGAAATTCGAATCCGCCGTCGTGCACCGCGACGCCGACGAGCTCCGCGCGCTTCGCGGGGATCTTGAGCCACACGCCTCGGACGCCCGTCGCCTTCCAGCGCGCGATGGAGGACGCGAGCGCGGCGGCGAACGCGTCGGCGGTGTCCGGGAGCGCGTCCGCGTCGACGATGACGCCGCCGTAGCGGTCGACGCTGTGCGCGAGCGTCGTCTGCGTCGCCGCCGCCGCCATCGCGTCGTCGTCCTTCTCCGACGGCGACGTCTCCTGGAACGCGATGAAGGAGGACGAGCGCGCGGCGACGATCTGCGGGGCGCGCGCGCTCGAGAGCGTCGCGACGCGAGCGCCGCGTCTGAGCGCGCGCGGGGCGAACGCGAACGCGAACGCGCGCGCGAGCGACGGCGTCGGCGTCGGCGGCGTCGATCGACCGCGACCGGCGACCGGGAAAAACGAAGAAGATGCCGCGGTCGCCGAGGAGGAGGAGGAGGAGGAGGAGGAGGACGACGCGCGACTGCGCGACGCGGGCGACGCGGGCGACGGCGCGCGAGGGACGACGGACGGCGCGCTCGCGAGGAGGCCGCGACGGGCGAGCGTTTTCGAGGCGATGGACGCGCTGAACGGAAGCGCGCGGGCGATCATCGCGCCATCGCGAGTGTCGGCGACGTCTCGGAGCGCTGCGGTCGACGTGTACGTGTGCGCGCAGCGCGCGAGGAGTCCTGAGTCCTGGCTCCTGGCTACCTGGCTGCCTGGGCGGCCGTGTCCGCGACCTGCTTGAGGCGCACGTTTTTCACCCGTGCCTCGCTTTCAACATTGATCGCTTCCCCTTTCAAGTGACCGATGATTCTTTTTGAAGGGAAATTGCCCTGAGCGGGAACAAAAAAATCGTTCAAAAAACGAAGAAGATCGATCTGGCGCGCACTGCTCGGTGCACGCGCACGACCCACCACCCGAGCGCTCGAGGCGACCTCGCGCGCGAACTCGCTTTCGAAATGGTCGGCTACGCGCTCACCCCGGGCGCGGCGCTGCGTCTGCACGCGGGAGACTCCGGGCTCAGTCCGATCTTGCAAGTCGCGGGTGCGTGAAAATCGAAATCGGACGGTGCCAAGTTTTTCCTCCCTCGCGAGCGCGCGCGCCCCGCGAGCGCCTTCTCGCGTCGACGCGCGCGTTTCCATCGCATCGTCCCCGAATTGCGTCGCGCGAACCCTCAGACGCGCGACGCGACGTCGCGCCGCTCCCACTGACGCGCCCTCTCCCTCCCAATCGCCCGTCCTCCTCCTCAGATCTGCGCGCGCTTCAGAACAAGGACGAAAAGGCTGGGGCGAACGCGGAGCCGCGCTTCCGCGTGATGCTCTCGGACGGGACGCACTACGTCACCGCGATGCTCACGTCGCAGCTGAACTCGCACGTGATCGAGAACCGCCTGAAGAAGTTCACCGTGGTGCAGCTCGAGGAGTACTTCTCGAACGAAGTCCAAGGGCGCAAGTGCGTCGACGTCGCGCGCGCACAGCCTGGCGCAATCTGGGCACCCCTCCGTTTTTTTCATTCCCCCGCGCGACCGTCCCGCGACCGACCGTTCTCTCATTCCCCCGCTCACCGACCGCATCCCCCGTCGTCGCCTCGCAGGATCATCATCGCGCTCAAGCTCACCCCGATCGACACCCCGCCGGACATCATCGGCCAGCCCGTCTCCGCGACGGACGCGGACAAGAACGCGGCGCCGCCTCAACAGCAACAGCAACAACACCCCAATCCGGGAGGCTACGGCGCCAATCCGGGGTACGGCCAGCAGCCCTCCGCGCCGGGGTACGGCAACGCGCCCACGGGGAACTACGGCGCGCCGCCGCCGCCGAGCGCGAACGGGAACTACGGCGGCGGTAACGGCGGAGGATACGGCGCGGGCGCGTACGGAGGAGATCAGGGGCGCGGCGGCGGCGGCGGCGGATACGGCGAGCCGCCGCCTTCGTACGGCGCGTACGGCCGCGGCCCGACCGCGCGCAACGACGCGCCCGCGAAGATCTCTCCGATCTCGTCGCTCAACCCGTACAACAACCGGTGGACGATCCGCGCGAGGGTGACGAACAATCCGGAGATCAGGACGTACCACAACCACAAGGGCGACGGGAAGGTGTTCAACGTGGAGCTTCTGGACGCGGAGGGCGGCGAGATCAAAGCCGTCGCGTTCGGGGACACCGCGGAGCGGTTCGCGGACGTCTTCCGCGCCGGGAGCGTGTACGAGCTCAGCAAAGGGCAGATTCGCCCGGTGCGGAACCCGAAGTTCAGCGTCGGCGAGTTCGAGATGATGTTGGATCACAACACGGAGGTGCGAGAGATCGACGACCCGGCCGTCGTGGGCTCCATCAAACGCGTGAACTACGCCTTCAAGAAGATCGCGGACGTGGACCACATCAGCAGCGGCTCCCTCGTCGACGTCTGCGCGGTCGTGCACCACGTCGGGGAGCTCAACACGATCATGAAGCGCGACGGCGGGGAGACGTCGAAACGCTCGATCACGCTCCGGGACGACAGCGGCGCGTCGATCGAGCTCACGCTCTGGGCGCCGCAGGCGCTGGACATCGGCGGGCGGCTCGAGGGACTCGTGAACGACGGCGACCACCCGGTCATCGCGATCAAGAACGGCCGCGTCGGCGACTTCCAAGGGAAGAACATCGGGACGATCAACTCGTCGCGGGTGGACATCAACCCCGACGTCGACGAGGCGGCGAGGCTGAGGCACTGGTACGACACCGGCGGCGCCACCGCGGAGGTCAAGGCGTTCAGCGGCGCGGGCGCGAGCGGCGGCGGCGGAAGAGGCGACCGGTGCGTCACGATCGCGCAGCTCAAGGAGGAGATCGCGCGCGATGGCGCGACGCCCGCGTTTTGGGTCCAGTGCCGCTGCCACGTGACGTACTTGAAGTCCTCCGACGCGGGGTGTTTTTACCCCGCGTGTCCGCTGAGAAACGGCGAGCGGATGTGCCAAAAAAAGTTGCGATACGACGAGGCGATGGGGACGTGGAACTGCGAGCGACACGCGGGCGAGCACGTCCCGAACTGCGAGTGGCGATACATCATCAACATGACCGTCGCGGACCACACCGGGCAGCAGTGGGTCAGCGCGTTCGGAGACACCGGCGACGTCATCATGGGCATGACGGCGGGCGCGTTGAAAGAGCTGATGGACACCAACTACGACGCGTACGAGAAGGCGATCGCGGACGCGAACTTTAAGCAGTTCTTGATGAAGTTCAAGGTGGCGGACGACACGTACAACGACGAGACGAGGGTGAAGGTGTCCCTCAACAAGCTCGACGCGATCGACTACGTGTCGGAGAGCAAGCGGATGCTGGATCAGATCGGGAAGCTGCGACGCGGCGAGAGCGTGGACGAGCCTCGGCCGGCGCCGCGGAACGTCTCCATGGGCGGCGGCGCGGGCATGGGCGGTGGTGGCGGCGCGGCCGCGACTGGGGGATGGAACCAGGCCGGCGGCGGCGCGGCCGCGACTGGGGGTGGTCAGTACGGCGGCGGCGGCGGCGGTCAGACCACCGGCACGTGCTACAAATGTCAGCAACCGGGACACTGGGCGAGGGATTGCCCGAACGGCGGCGGCGGCGGCGGCCAGTACGGCGGCGGCGGAGGCGGAGGCGGCGGAGGCGGTGGCGGCTCGTGCTTCAAGTGCGGAGAGAGCGGTCACTGGGCGAGGGACTGCCCCACGGGCGGCGGCGGCGGCGGCGGCGGGAACTGGAACAACAACGGCGGCGGTCAGTACGGCGGCGGGGGGGGGAACTGGAACAACAACGGCGGCGGCGGAGGAGGAGGAGGTCAGTGGGGCGGCGGCGGCGGCGGGTGGTGATCGGATTCACCCCCTGATGTCGACGCGAGAACGAACGGACGAGCCGCGCTCGGAGGAAAGTGACGCGCTGAGTGTGAAATGCATGAAAAGAGACTTGAACGACGACGCACGAAGGAACCACACGAGACTTTTTTAAACCGTCGTCGACGAGTCGAACCCGCGATCTCCCCTCGCGCGAAAGGTTGCCCTCGCTTCGTCTTATCGCGTTTTTTACGGTAATTTCCTGCGCCAGCGTGGCGCGGACGCCTCCCCACTTCGCCGCGCGCGGATCGACCGACGGACACGATGGCGGCGTTCACGATCGCGGGCCTGGGATCGGCGCCGCCGCTTCCGAACGCGCTCCGAGCGCGAGCGACCGGCGCGTCCGCGGCGCGATGCCAACGCGCGATCGCGCCGAGGGCGTCCTCCGCGTCGACGCCGAGCCGCGCGGGGTTGTCCGCGGCCGCGCTCGCGCGCGGCGCCGCGGCTGGGAAGACGCGTCCGGTCAAGCGAGGCGACCTCGCGGTGACGAGCGCGACGTTCTGGGGCGCGAAGGACCCGAAGTATCCGAACAGCACGGTGTTCAACGTCAGCACGGAGAAGCTCCCGGGCGGGGACTCGCTGACGAACGAGGGCATCTTGGGGTTCGTCGTCGCCGGCGCGCTCGCGATCTGGTTCGGCGGGACGCTGTTTAAGACTCTGGCGGTGATGTTCGGGTTCATATTCACGACGGCGAAGTATTTCATGATGGGCATCGCGCTCGTGTTGATCGGCGTCGCCGCGAGCTAGACGTCGAGGGACGAGGAGGACGAACGCCGCGCCGTGAGGTTCCGTGGGTGGACCCTCCCGAGGGCATTTTTTTAGACTCGTCGCGGCGCCGTCGCAGCGAGCGGCGAGAGCACACGTGTACACCACCACCACCACCGCGCGAACGCGCGCGATGCGTTGACTACATCGTTCGATCGCGCGTTAAGTGAGGGTAAACGCTACGCTCCTCGTCCGTCCAAGGGAGCGAGGAGTTCTAAAGCAGAATGTCCCGAGGTTCGGGTTTGCGTATGTGCCGCATCGTCGAGCCCGCCTCCGTGGGCTTGAACGGCGCGTGCTTCCCGTACGGCCGCGCGACGCCCAACGACGTGACGTCCGTGGGAACGTACGCGTTCGGCCGCGGCTCGCACGTGCTCTGCGCCCACGTCCCGTTCGGAAACCGCCGAAATTCTTCCTCCTCGTCGCGTTCGCGCGTCTTTTGCTCCGTCAACATCTCCCTCGACCGCTCCATCCGGCTCCACTCGCGCTCCGCGTCCTCGGTCGGCGGCAGCCCCAAGTTCAGCCGCTCCCTCGCCTCGAGAATCTCCTCCGTGAGGTCCTCCCTCTCCGCCGCGAGCTTCATCTCCGCCGCCTGGTACATGCTGAGCTCCGACGTCGTCGCCATCAATTTCTTATCAACCTCCCTCGCGCGCGCGCGATACGCGACGACGCGTCGCGCCAGCTCCAACGTCCCCTCGCGACCGTCCACCGCGACGTCCTTCAGCTGCTCCGCGAGCGCGTCGATCTCTTGAAGCATCAGGTCTAGCTCCCGCGCGCGCTCGGTCTTCTCCTCCACGCGCGCGTCCAGCTGCTCGAGCTTGGCGGCGAGCTCCTTGGGGTCGGGCGTCTTCCCGGCTAGCGGCCGCCACCGCGCGAGGTTCTTCGGGTCCTCCACCTGCGCGGAGAGCTTCTCCGTCGTCGCGCGCGCGGCCGCGAGCTGCGCTCGGAGCGACGCGACCTCCTCCTGGGTCTTCGGGACGTCCGCGACGTCGCGGCGCGCGAGCTCGCGCGCGCGCTCGAGCTCCGCGAACTGCGCTCGGAGAATTTTGATCTCGTCGTCGCGCTTGCGAAGCTCCGTCTCCCCCGCTTTCAAAACCTCCTCCTGCACGGTTCGCTTCTCGTACAGCGCGCACAGCTCGTCGTCTCGCGCGATGAGCGTCGCGCCGTTCGCGTTTCGAGCGTCCACGGACTTTTCGTACCGCGCCTGCGTCCGCAACATCTCGCGCTCGGCCTTGGGGTCGTTCCGTACGAGCGAACGTCGGGGTGGAGTCGAAAGGCGTCAGATGGAGTAGAAAGGCGTCGAGGTGTGTCGGGATTGAAAGCGAGGGGTGATGGGCGGAGAGATGCGCCGGGAGAGAAAGTCCTCAAGGAACGGCGTTCACCACGCGAACGCGGTCGTATGGGAACCAGTGTGAGGAGAACGCGCCTTGTTGATGGCGTCGTTGAGCACGTCCATCTCGGACAGCTGCTCGTCAACCTCCGTCTGCTTCGCTCGGAAAATCACCGCCGCCTTGTTGATCTCGGCGCGGAGCGCGTTCCGCTCCGTCTGCGCGTTGTGCAGCGCGACGCGCGACGTGTTCGTCTGCGCGTCCTTCGTCGCGGTCTCCTCGCGTAAGATGGCGATCTCGTTGGCGAGAATTTTCAGCTTGGCGCGCATCTCCGCGCCTCTCTGCGACGCCTCCGTGATGAGCTGCACGAACTTGTTCTTCTGATCCCTGACGACGTCGAACAGGGAGATGAACTCCCCGATTCTGCGGTTCGTGTCCTTGCGCTTGTCGTTGAGGTCCCTCGCCTCGTCGTCCTTGGACTTCAGCAGCCGGAACGCTTCGTTCGCTTTTTCCTTCTTCTGTCGCGCCGTCCGCGCGAGTCGCTCGCGCTGCGCGTCGAGCTCTTTCAAAAACATCCTTCGCTCGTGCTCCTCGCGCTTCAGGTGCCCCACCTCTTCCTCCAGATCCTTCACGTCCTCGTACGACGCCTGGAAGACAATCGCGGCGGCTTTCCCCATCTTCTCCTCCTTGAGGTACTCGTTCATCCTCGCGTCCACTTCTTTCTTCGTCGCCGACGCCTCCTCCTCGCGCGCTCGCCGCTCGCGTTCCATCGCGGCAACCTCCATCGCGAGCTTATCGCGCTCGGCGACGAGCGCCGGGATGGCCGCCTTCATCTGCTCGTCTAGTAACTCCGCGCTCCGCAGCTGCCTGAGCTTCGTCTCCTTATCCTTCGTCTCCCTCTTCAGCTCCGCGACGGCGAAATTTTTATCCGCGTCGATGGATCGCAAATCTTGCGCCGCGCGCACCGCGTCCGCGAGAAGCTTATCGCCCTCGAGCCCCTCGCGCTCGAGGTCGCACCGCATGTCGTCCACCGCGCCCATCTTCTGCTCCAACACGATCTCCGTGTTCTTCAGCGTCTCGCTCGCGGCGTCGTGCGCGTCCATCTTCTTCTTGCGTTCCGCCGCGTGCGTCTCGACGGCGTGTTCCAACGCCGCGATTTTCGCGTCCAGCTTGCCGACGCTCGCGTTGAGTCCTCTCACGCCGCTCTCCACGACGTCGCTCTGCTTCCGGATCCTCTCCGGGACCGGCTCGAGCTCCGCGAGCTCGTCCCGCGCGGCATCGAGGTCCTCCCGCTCCGTCGTCGACGACGACGCGAGCGCGTCTAGCCGCGACGCGATCCGGTCACGTTCGCGTCGAAGCTCCTCCACCTCGAGCGAATCGTTCCGCGTCTCCTCCGTCAGCTTCACGCTCTCCGCCTTGATCTCCGCGATCTTCGGCGCCATCGCCGCCGCGTGCTCCGCCTCCACCGCGGCGATCATCCGCTTGTGCTCGTCCCTCTGTCTCGTGAGGCGATACTGCTCCGTCGCGAGCTCGCGTTCTCGCTCCTCCGCGAGCTCCGCCTCCGTCGCCGCCGCCTCCGCGTCTTCGCGGAGTCGATCCACCGCGGCTTCCTCCTCCGCGGTCATCATCCGCACCCCGGGCGTTCGCGGCGGGGTCGTCGAAATTATCGTCGCCGAGGCGGTCAACGCCGCCGGGGAGTTCGGCGCGCTGGATTCGCGCGAGCGAGACGCGGACGCTTCCGCGGCGGCGCGCGCGCGCTCCTTGGTCGCCTCGCGTTCGAGCGCGGTCGCGCGCTGCGTCAGTCGGCGATCCGCGGCGACGGCGTCCTTCAGCGCGGCGTGGTGCGCGCGGTACTTCGCCTTCGCTCTCTCCGCCGCGTCGGACGTGATGTCGCCCTGCGCGAGGAGGACGTCGAGCATCTTTGGGCGGGGCGGACGAGGCGAGGGGTCAATGCGACGCGCCGCGCGACGGAAATGGATGGACGCGAGGAGGTGCGTCGGACGGATCGATCGACGCGCGCGACGGCGCGCGGGGAGGAGGGACTCCGCGACGGCTTCGCGCGCACCTTGAACGCGACGGAGTTTTCCACGCTGTCCGCGACGAGCGCCGCGGCCGCATCGTCCTCGGGCATCGCGACGGGGAGCGTCGGCGCGCCGCGAGCGAGAGCTCGATCTCCCCGCCCCCGCGCGACTCGGCGAGAGGGACGAACGAACGAACACTTCGTCGCTCCCGGCGCCCTTCCTTCGGTTCGCTCGCCGCGCGAATCCCCGGCGCGTCCTCCCGCGCGCCCCCGCCGGGGCGCGACCCGGTCGACGCGCGCGCGTGTCCGCGCTCGACGTGCGAGACGGGACGCGCGCGCGATCGAGGGAGGGAGGGAGAGACCCGCCGGTCGCGTCGCTAGAGTGGCGCGATGATTAGAGACGGAAGCAGCGCTTTTCTCGCGCTCGCGCCCGATTTTTGGTCGGAGCCCACGGAAACGTATGGATCGTAGTCAGGGAAGTACGAATTTCGTACTCGTACTGGAAATAAGCGTCTCTGATTGGTCAGTCGCGCTGTAAATGCGCTGGCACGAAAACGAACGAGTCCTCGGCGAAACGCTCACTCTCGCGCGCGCGTCCGCGCCCCCGCCGGGCGCGCTCGACGGACGATGACGCGCGTCGCCTCCCCCCTACCCGCCGCGACGTTCGACTTCGACGCGCTCGACGACGCGTGCTTGGACCTGGACGGCATCGAGGCGTGGCTCGACGACGTGCACGGCGACGTCGTCGCCTCGGGCATCCTTCTCGAGGCTTCGAACGCGACGACGCCGCTCGACGCCTTCGCCGTCGACGCGCGCGACGACGACGACGCCGCGGGACGACGCGGCCGCGACAAGAAACGCGCGAGGCGAGATGCACTTTCCGCGGCGGCGACGTCGTCCTCCCCGCCGGCGACGCCGCCGCACGACCCGTGGCGCGCGGCTTCGACGCGGCCCCCCGCGGCCCAGATCGCGACCGCGCCCTCGCGCGGCGGCGGCGACGGCTCCGACTCCGCCGCGTCGGACGAAGACCTCGTCTTCTCCGCGGGACCCGCCGCCGGAACGACGACGACGACGACGACGACGACGGACGACGACGACGAAGAGCGCGAGAGGGCGCGCGAGCGGCTCGTCCGCAACCGCGCGTCCGCGGCGGCGTCGCGCATGAGAAAACGCGCGGAGATGGACTGCCTGAGAGCGCGGTGCCGCGAGCTCGAGCGCATCAACGCGCATCTGACGTACGCGGTGCAGTGCGCGCAGGCGGAGTGCGCGGGGCTCAGACGAGGGATGGCGGCGACGACGGACGGGGACGCCGCGGTGACGGGGACGACGGGGACGACGGGGACGCCGCCCGGGCCCGCGGGGATGTTTTTCCCGCCGCCGCCGGGGATGTTCGGGATCCCTCTCGTGCCGCTGCCGCCGCTCCCGGGAAAGAAAAGGGCGTCGCGCCCGGTTGCGACGCCGCCGACGCCGGCGACGGAGGACGACGCGGATATCGAACGACGAAGGACCTCGTCGTCGACCGCGACCGCCGCGACGACGACGACGAAGTCCTTAAGGAACGGCGTTCACCACGCGAACGCGGTCGTATGGGAACCAGTCACGACGACGACGACGACGATGAAAACGAAAACGAATCAGATGAACGACGATCACGACGCGACTGAGTCTACAGCACTCGAGCGGACTAGGCCCGCCGCGAGGGGAACGACGCGTCGTACCCTCGCGACGGCACGCGCCGCGCATATGCCAACCCGAGGGGAGAGACGATTCGTCGATCGAACCCGGGAGGAGTCGCGCCGAGATCGAACCGGACATCGAAACGATCGTCGCCGTCGTCGTCGACGTCGTCGAAGCGGTGAAGAATGGACGACGTCGCGCGGGACGACGAGCGCAGGGAGAAGAAGAAGGAGGGGGGCGACCGCGTGCGGCGCGCGGGACCGCGAGGAGACAGCGACGACGACGACGACGACGACGACGACGACGACGAACGCGAAGACGCGAGAGCCGCGGCTGCGCGCGCCGGGTCTGTTTTATGCGCAGACTCGGCGCGACGCGCCGCGCCGCGCGCGCGTTCGTCCCGCGTCGTCGTCGTCGTCGTCGTCGTCGTCGTCGTCGTCGTCGCAGCTCTCTCTTCGCGCTGTCCGCATCCGCACGCGCGTTCGTAGCCCTATCGCCTCGTTTGTAAAAAACCTTTAGCCGAACGATTTGACGAGTGACGCGCGACGCGTTCGTTTCTCTCTTAACACTTTCGTATGTATTAAAGAAGGCCAGCACGGCTTGTCACCCGCTATGATATGCTCGGGATCGTTGTTGTTGTCTAGTGTTGTTCCTCGCTAGGTTGTCGTTTTGTCGTTCTGTTGTACACCTGCGTGCGTGCTGTCGCCGCGGCAAAAAATTGCGCTTCCCCCCGCTCCACCCAAAAAATCCCATCTGCCCCAATATATACCCCGTCGCGGCGTCGCGTCGTCGTCGCGCGCGCCGTCGAACGCGCCGCGTCTCCCCCCTCCCTCGCGCGTCGCCCGCGAACGATAATATCGGTTCGTTCTCGGGCACCGCGTTCGGTGGAAGAAGCCGCGTCGCGAAGCGCGCGCGTCGTCGTCGTCGCCGCCGCCGCCGCCGTCGCCCGACGGCTCAAAGAATCCCGTTGTTCCCGTTCCCGCGTCCCGCGTATGTACATCTCGGGTCGAGCGCTCACGCGTTCACCTCGGACGGCACCGCGACCGCGCCGCCCTGTGCGCCCTGTCCCTCGCCGCCGCCGAACCCTCGCTCGTACGTCACCGCGGCGGCGTAGAGCATCGCGAGCATGTCCAATCCGCCCCCGTTGCCGAAACCTTCCGGGTGCGTCAGCGGCCTGGCGCCGCCGAGGCCGTCCGCGAGCGTCCCCGACGACCGCGAGGACCCGCCGCCGCCGTCGCTCCCCTCGCGGTCCGCGCGTCGCTGCGCGATCGCGTCCTTCAGCGTTTTCCGTTTCTTATTCGGCGACCCGCCCGGCGAGACGCCGATTCCGCCGCCGCCCTTGGCGGCGCCCTTCGCCGACTTGGCGCTCTCGCCGTGCCCGCGCTTCGACGACACCGTCCCGCCGTTGTCGAACTCGTCCGTGTTCGCGGGCGTGGACGGAGAGATCGGCGGCGTCGACCCGCGCGCGCCGCGCTTCGCTCCCGCGCCCCCGACGCCCTTGGCGCCCTTCTTCGGCGAGTCCGGCGCCGACGCGACGGAGCGGTCGTCGTCCCCCGCGCTCGCCTCCGCGGCGGACAGCTGGAACCATCGCGCGCGGCACTGCTGCGCGGTCCTCCCCGTGAGCATCTTGCTTATGTTGCTCCACCGCGGGCCGAGCTTGTCGTGCAATCGCATGAGCTCGTGGTCCTCGGTGTCGTTCCACGCGTCCTTCTTCACCGTCGGGTCGAGGTGCCTCCGCCACCGGCCCATGCACTGCTGATCGGTTCGGCCCTCGAGGTGGCGCGCGATCTCCGCCCATCGCTGGCCGTGCTCTTCGTACAGGCGCGAGAGCTGTCGGAGGGAGGGATGGGGGATCGAGGGGGGGATGGAGGGTGAGATATGAGGGGTCGGCGCGATGCGACGGCGCGCGGGCGGTCGGGGCGCCGCGGAAGAATAAATGAAGATGACGACAGCTGTGCGTTGAACGCGCGGCCCTGCGTCGTTCGACGGGGAAAATCTCGCGTCCAGCCGCGCGATCTCGCGCGCGTCGCCGCGCGCGACGCGACGTCGCGCGCGCCCGCGAACGCGCGGAGTCGAAAGATGCGCGCGATGAGAACCGACTCCGTGGAACTGCGCGATCGCGACGCCAAGGGAGCGCGCGCGGACGCACCAGTTCGTCCTCCTGGGCGGTCCACTTCTCTTTCTTTATATTCGGGTTGACCTTGTGTCGCCATCGCTGCGCGCACTGCTGTCCGGTCTTTCCCGGGAGCTCCGCGGCGACGAGCGCCCATCGGTTCCCGTGAATCTCCTGAGAATTCGCGAAGGAAGCGCGCGCGCGTGAGCACGAGGCGCGGGAGGCGTGATTCGAGGCGCGCGCGCGCGGGAATCGCGCGCGTCGCCGCGGAGTGAAATAACAACCGCAGCCGCTCGCGCGGGAGCGGCTGAGAGGAGACGTGTCGCGCGGCGAGGGCGAGCGCGCACCTGAAGACGCGCGAGCTCGGCGTCTTCTTTGGCCGTCCACACGGACGAATTCTTTCCTTCCACCATCCTTCTCGAGCGCTTCGGTTTCGACGAGCGCGACGGCGCGGGGGTCCTCGGCGCGCGTTTAGACGAGCGGCGCGCGGCGATGGCGATGCTGCGTGGTCGCGCGACCTACCGCGAGACGAAAACGCGCTTCGCGCGGCGCGAGCGTCCTCGTTCGACGCGTTCCGGGTCTCGAACCCGTGCGCGTTTTAGGAGCGGTCGACGGTTCGTCGACTCCGAGCGTTCCGGGAAGAACGCGCGTGCGTGTTCGAGTCGCGCGCGTCGAGAGCCGCGCGTCGGTGGTGTGATGTTAGCGAGCGATGTTAGCGTCAGAGGTCGAGCGAGCGCCGTCCAGGGGAATTAGATTTCGTGCGCACGCGAAATGAAGGGCTCACAGCGAAAGTTGACGCGTAGTACGAAATCGCGTATCTCTCGGGCTGTTTGCTCGTACGCGCGCTTTCCGAAACCAAGCACATTACACTGGTATCGACCACGAGATTGGGTGGTCGGTCGAACGCGCGCTCCGAGCGAACAGAACGAACAACGAACTTCTCTTGGAACTTTCTCTCCGCTCGACGACGAAGACCAACGCGCGCTCGCGATGGCGCGTCTCGCGCGGCGCGTCGCGGGCGCGGTCGCGTCCGCGATTCTCCTCCTCGCGTGCATCACCCTGTCGTTCGCGTCCAGCGCGGACGCTCGGTTCGAGGACGCGTTCACGCTCGACGGCGCGGTGCGTCGTCGCGCGCGCGCGTCGATTCGGACTCGATTCGATTCGATCGGACGCGGATCCGCCCCGCGGCTCCGACGCCCCTCCCGTCATCGCGCGCGTCCCTCCTGACCCGCGACCTCCCCGCCGACGCCATCGCAGGAGTGGCAGCATCACGTCGAGGACAGCACGGGGAGGTCGTACTACTTCGACGTGAAGCACCGTAAATCGCAGTGGGCGGACCCGCGCCCGCGTCCGACGGACGACGACGACGACGACGACGACGACGCGCCTCGCTCGGACGAAAGAGAAGACGCGAGCGCGG
>MDSW01182779.1_pt1 | contig 19322 bp, 10 predicted proteins | sample 811171 | NCBI WGS metagenome assembly MDSW01 (sample SAMN05326641, study PRJNA326480) | marine metagenome | isolation source: seawater | place: Atlantic Ocean: North West | collected 2012 | reverse complement strand
GTTGTTGGTTTGTCAGTCAAAGATGGAAGGAGGCGCGGCGATTCGAGATAAGGCGATAAGCATAGTCAAAGAAGCGGTGAGAGAAGATAAAGCGGGAAATTATGAAACCGCATTTACGCTCTACATGCAATCCCTGGATCATTTTAAGTGCTACCTCAAGTACGAAAAGAATCCAAGAATGCAAGACACTATTAAAGGAAAGTTCAACGAATATCTCGAAAGGGCCGAAGAATTACATAAAATCGTAGCGGAGCAGAAGAATGCAACGGATCAAGCCACAGAATCGGGAAATCCTGAGGCTATGAAAGCTCACCCGGGCTCGGGCGGCGCCTCCACTTCAAATGTTGGGGGTCAATCAAAGGAGGATAGCATGGAGCAGCTTAAAATGAAACAACAACTCGGAGGCGCAATAGTGACAGAAAAACCAAACGTAAAGTGGTCAGACGTAGCAGGATTAGACCTCGCTAAAGATGCTCTGAAAGAAGCTGTCATCTTACCCGTAAAGTTCCCTCAATTTTTTACGGGTAAGCGAAAAGCATGGTCAGGATTTTTGTTGTATGGTCCGCCAGGAACGGGGAAATCGTACTTAGCGAAAGCAGTCGCAACGGAAGCAGATTCTACTTTCTTTTCGGTGAGCTCGTCAGACTTGGTGTCGAAATGGATGGGCGAATCGGAGAAATTGGTGAATAATTTGTTCTCCATGGCGAGAGAGAAAGCTCCTTCAATTATTTTCATTGACGAAATAGACGCACTTTGCGGAGCTAGAGGAGAGTCGGGCGAGTCGGAAGCATCCAGACGCATTAAAACAGAGATCCTCGTGCAGATGCAAGGCGTTGGTTCCGATTCGGCGGGGAAAGTTCTAGTTTTAGCCGCTACAAATACGCCGTACTCGTTGGATCAGGCTGTGCGAAGACGTTTTGATAAGAGAATTTATATACCACTCCCGGAAGCGGCAGCGCGAGCACATATGTTTGAAGTCCACGTCGGGGAAACACCTCACGACTTGACGAGCGAGGATTTTGAATGCTTGGGTGTGCAAACACCAGGCTTTTCTGGATCAGATATTGACCATGTTGTTAAAGACGTGCTGTATGAGCCTGTTCGTAAGACGCAAGAGGCAACACACTTCAAAACGGTCACTAAAGAAGAGGACGAAACCAAGGAGTATTACGTGCCGTGCTCTCCCGGAGATCCTTCCGCTTGGGCATCGACTCTGGATGAACTTGCCAGCTTAGGATACGCGGATCGAGTGATGCCTCCACCTATAACATTGGGTGATTTCAAGAAGATTCTTTTGAGAGCAAGGCCAACGGTAGCTGCTGCTGACTTGGAAGTACACGAGCAGTTTACGAAGGAGTTTGGAGAAGAAGGCTGAGAAGAAAATGTCCTTGCCGGAAAGAAAAATAGAAGAAAATGTATTTAGTTATAAAATGTTGTAACTCGCTTTGTGCTACTCGCGTAATTAGTGGAGTATCGGATTTCAACCATTTCTTCCCTTGTGTAAAAGCGTTGTTTGTTCGCGCATGCTTGCTTTTGCTTGCTCACCCGCTCCTTTTTGGGCTCGGTAGAAATATTTGATACAAAAATTCAAAAAATATATCTCCACATCGGCCACCAAACAAACTTCCACACAACCTGAATAGAGCGGAGACGGGAAAAGATGTCCGCTCCGCCAACATCCGAAAAGCATCAAAAGACTTTGGCGGGATTCTTCGAGAAGAGGAAGGCCCAATCCTCCGAAGATGGCGCCGAAATGTGCGACGACGACGCCGCTCGAGAAGAAGGAGGAAATCAAAAAGAAGAACAGACCACGACGACGACGACGGAGAATAATTCGCCAACGCAGCAGAAAGAAAACATCGAAGGTGCCGCAAAGAAGCGCAAACTGGTAAGAAAATCTGAAGTTCTTTATGCGAACGCGAAAACATCGTCCTCCGCAGAACAAACAAAGTTGGACAACGCGAAGAATTTGGAATTGCAGCAACAGGACAAACAACCGAAAACATCAGAAGGACTTCAACACACAAAGGAAAAAGAAGACGATGAGAAGGAGCCAAAGAAGAACGTCAACGTTGCCAACTTGAATGATGAAAATGACGAAGAGTACAAAGCATCGCGCGAATCTGATGATGAGGAAGAAGAGGAAGAAGATGATGATGATGAAATCGAAGACATTGAAGGCCCACTTTCTACTTCTGTTCAAAATAAGGCGAAGAAAACAAAGTCAAAAAATGGTAAGGAAAAATCTGAAGCCGGCGTTGGAGCTTTACAAGTCGAGCTTGCACAGAAATACATCAGCGAATCATCGGAATCAATCCCAACGTGGAAGGAGAACACGGCAACACCGTTTGGAATCGTTGCGGATACCTTTGAAAACATTGCTGAGACGACGAAACGGTTGGAGATCACAAACTTGTTGACAAATACATTCAGATCTATTATTCGTGGTGGATTATCTGATGATTTGCTCGCGGCAGTTTATTTGGCTTCAAATACGATCGCACCGCAACACCAAGGTATTGATCTCGGTATAGGTGATGCCACCCTGATCAAATGTTTGGCCGAAGCAACTGGGCGAAAAGAGGCAAACATAAAAGCGGACTACCGCGAGGCTGGTGACCTGGGATCTGTCGCCATGGCATCCCGATCAACGCAACGAACGATGTTCCAACCTGCACCATTAACGGTAAAAGGTGTCTTACAGGAGTTCCGTGTGATAGCTACTACAGCAGGGACGAATTCGGTAGATCAAAAGAAGGGACGAATTAAGAAATTGCTCGTCGCCGCCAAAGGCAGCGAAGCTGGATACATTGTGAGAGCATTACAAGGAAAGCTGCGCATTGGTCTCGCACAGCAAACCGTGAACGCTGCCCTCACGCACGCAATCGTTTTAGAAGCAAATAAAACCGCAAGTTTGAAGCTAGACGCTAACGCCCTAGCAGATGAGCTCCTGAAAGCTGTGGATATTGTGAAGCTTGTTTTCTCTGAATGTCCGAGCTATGACTTGGTTGTCCCAGCGCTCTTAGATGTTGGCATTGACGGGCTGCAGGAGAAATGCCAGTTTAAACCGGGTGCCCCAGTTAAACCGATGTTGGCAAAGCCAACGACTGGTGTTGCAGAAGTTTTGAACAGATTTTCCGACGTTGAGTTCACATGCGAATATAAATATGATGGCGAGCGAGCTCAAGTGCACTTACTCGAAGATGGATCGATAAAGATTTTTTCCAGAAATCAGGAAGATAACACGCCAAAATTCCCAGATATCGTTTCGAAATTCAAAAATTACTTGAACAACGTTGACGGAAAAATAACCTCAGTAGTCATCGATTGTGAAGCTGTGGCATACGATAGAGAGCAAGATAAGATTCTTCCTTTTCAGATTTTGAGTACGAGAGGAAAGAAAAATATCAAAATTGAAGATGTGAAAGTGCAAGTCGCATTGTACGCATTTGATTGTTTATATTTGAACGGAAAATCGCTTCTGCGCGAACCGATGAGCGTCAGGCGTCGTGCACTGTATAATTCGTTCTCAGAAACCAAAGGTGAGTTTTTATTCGCCACTGCAAAAACGAGTAAGGACGTGGAAGAGTTGCAAGTGTTTTTGGATGAATCCATCGCAGCGAATACCGAAGGTTTGATTGTAAAGACCATGGATGCTACGTATGAACCCTCTAAGCGCTCATTAAATTGGTTGAAGTTAAAGAAGGATTATATGGAAGGATGTGGAGACTCGTTAGATTTGGTTCCAATCGGTGCTTGGCACGGTAGAGGTAAAAGGACTGGAGTGTATGGAGCCTTTCTTCTCGCGTGCTACGACGAAGATGGAGAAGAGTTTCAAACAATTTGTAAAATCGGTACTGGCTTTTCCGAGGTTGACCTGGAAACCTTGTCAAAAGCGCTCGAACCGCATTTAATAGAAGCTCCCCGCCCTTACTACAAATATCCCGAAGGTATGGCACCTGACTTGTGGTTTGACGCAAAGTTAGTTTGGGAAGTGAAAGCAGCTGATCTGTCGATTTCTCCAACACACAAAGCTGCGATGGGTTTGGTGGATCCAAACAAGGGTATTGCTTTACGTTTTCCACGCTTTTTGCGAAGCCGAGAAGATAAAGAGCCGGAGATGGCGACTAACGCGCATCAAGTCGCAGATTTTTACAACGCTCAGGCGAATAAGCAAACTTTCGAGAAGGAATGAAATACGGATATTTAGCTCGCTTCGTTGGAAACAAACACAAATACTATAATCAACTATAAGAAGAACTATTCAAGACTCGACCGCAGGCGTTGCGAAGCAGCAGCTGAAACTGCTGCTGCTTTTTTTGATCGATCGTTCTACTTTTACTACTTTCTTTTTACCGCCAAGCCCGTTCGCATTTGAGGCATCTACACTTTGCTCCACCAGCTCGGAGCTAATAAAAATATCTTTTTTCACTTCTTCAAGATCACCATCTAACCCATCCTCCTCCTCTTCGTCGTCGTCTTCGTCCCTATTTGAAGAGGAGCCAAAGCCACTGAACGATAATATACTATTAAATATGGGCGTGAGCGGAGCTGCGAATGAATCAATATCTAAGATCTGATTTTGTGAGCTTCCTTCGGTTTCGTTGAATTCAGTCGACGCCGTTGCAAAAGACGACTCACTGTCGTACTCATTTTCGTTATTTTCTGTCTTAGCTTTTGATTTAGAAACTTTTGTATTTTTCTTCGCTGATCCTTTCTTCAAAACTTCTTGCTTATGAATCAGCCATTCGTCGCAAATTGCGGGCAACTCCTCGTAGGATTTCTCGATCCCGTTTACGATTATATTCTCAATCAGTCTACCGAGAGACCCAAGCGTGACGTGACATAAACCGCTAGCTACGACTTTACACGTCGTTTCTGTTGTTGGAATAATTGATATCAATCCGTCTACTATGGCATGTTTTGTAATATTATTCACCGTTCGAAACATTGTCTCGTGCGTCTTCGTTTTCCCCTTCATAAAGTCATCAAAGGCGTTCGGTGACGTGCTGCGTGTGTCGACGAATTCGACCTGCCCGCCTTTCAATAAAGGCTTTACCACCATCGGAAGCTTTATTCCCGGGACAGTGCGCACGACCGTGACGAATCTTTCTTCTTTCTCTTCTCCATTTCTGTCTATATTTACGAGTTCAAGACCTGTCCGTAAAGTTTCAGCCTCTTTCGTTCCCACTCGTTTCATATGGAATTGGCGGAAATCCTCCGTATCCTTGTCCACGACGAAGACCGTCGCGGGACAGTTCAACTTTGATTCAAACGTGAAGCGCTTTCCATACTCCTTTCCCCCGCCCATGGTCAGAACAGTTTTGCGCGCACGTGAAGGTAACAAATATGTATATATATATATATAAGTAAGGCGCCGAAGCGCGCGTCAAAGTAAGAAGAAGTTTGAAATATCTCTTTGATTTTATTTAATCGTCCTTGGTTTTGGACTTCCAGCTTTTTGGACCCCCTCCAAAACGCAAAAGGGAAGACTGGAAAGACCAAGAAATTCAAAAAATAAGACCACGAAGTCGCTCTCGCTTGACGTTATAAATCTGTCCGTGTTTATACTTTTAACGCGATGATGAGGTCCAAAATGCACGGAGATTTTTAGTACGCACGATGAGTAATAACGGTCTGACACCAATTATGACGCGCTTGCGTATGACTTCCTTGCGAGAAAATGGCAACGAAGGGGAGATGAACACGCCGATGAATTATACGAAATCTTCGGTGGGTTTGCAGTTTTCGCCAGTTTCTGTTTTACTAACGCCGGACCTGAGCGTCTCCACGGAGAAGAAGAAGAATGAGAAGACGACGAGGGCGACGAGGATGAGAGAAGGTAATGAGGAAGAAGAGGATTTGATCTCCCCACGTTCTCCTCCGCCAGTGTCGACGTTATTCAACTCGGAGGAGCCACCTCCCTTACTTCGTCCTATTATGCACCGACCAAGTTTTCCTGAAGATGACTTGAAGCCAGAGGATGGCTTAACGCGCATGAACTCCTTAAACGAAACCAAGTTATTAGCTGTTACGAATCTGAGACGTCAAAAATCAAATTCCTTGCCTTCGAACTTTCGCTTCGACGCTCATTTTCGATACGAGCGTAGACTAAATAGAACTGCAAACGCTGAAGTATGGCTCGTAACCGGTTTGGAAACGGGAGAACCTTTCGTCGTGAAAAAACGACATAAGCCATTTTCGAGCGATTCAGATCGGAAATCTGCTATGAGAGAGCTCGAGGCAGTGGCGAGTTTGCCGGAACATGAGAACGTGGTGAAAGTATTCCGAGGATGGCAACAAGAGCGCCTCTTCTGCATGCAATTTGAATATTGTGAATGCGGCTCACTCGGCACTGTTTTGCAGCGATTAAGACCTGGCGTTGTCCTAGAGGAACGCGATATATGGCGTTTAACATTTGAGGTTGGGAGTGCGTTGAAACACATTCACTCGCACACAGTTCTTCACTTAGATTTGAAACCGGAGAATATTTTTATCAATCGTCAGGGAACGTTCAAAATTGGGGATTTTGGTTTGGCTTGGGCACCAGGTCACCTATGGCGCGTTGAGGATGGTGACGGTGAATACGTAGCTCCAGAATTGCTGAACTTGAATGCTGATGAGAAACCACAACCTTCGTGTGATATTTTTTCGTTTGGCGCCATGTTGTATGAAGTCGCATCTGGAAGGAAATTCCGCGAGTACACATCGAGAGAAGAAAAAGATTATTCAATTCCAAAGGAGAGAAGTCTCGCTTTACGGAATTTAATAATCATGTGTCTGCATAGAGATCCAAATATGAGACCAACTGCCGATCAAATCGTCGAAACGGCAATAGAAAAGTTATAATTTTAAGCGGGAAGTTGTATTTTTTTGTATTCTTATCTACATATTCTATTCTATTCTATCTATTTGCCCTTATCAAGCGAAAAGAACAGAAGCAAGACGCCTTCGCGTTCGTTCTGCTAAGGATGAAGTCGCACCAAAATTTATGGACTCGATGAGTTCAATGCATATTTCTCTGCCGAGAGTTCTCGAATCCTCTTTAGTATACACGTCGCTTTTTGATTTGAGTAAACAAAGTGCGTATGCACATGCCCTCTCCCAATCCGATACTACAACAGAAGCTAAAACAGCTCTGAAATTCAATTCAAAAGACTTTGTTCCGCCTTCTTCGTATTCTAATATACATTTCGCGTGATCTTCAAATATTATATTATGTTCATTCGCACGAATCTTAAGTTTCAAGCGAGCACGAGCTGCGATGGTGGAGAATGATACTTGAGGTGCTCCGATTCCTTCCTTCTTTGCTTCCGCTAATATTTGCTCCGAAGCATTCACCAATGACTCAACACTTTCGACGGAAGCGTCGCTTTCGTTCAGCTCAATCATTGCCAAAGCACTGTATATTTCGGCCTTTAGAAATGCTGGAGTTGACCGCATGGAATCCTCAGAGTTCGTAAAAGCGATGAGAGCAGCCCGTTGTGTGGCAGAACTGGCAGAACTGCCTTCAGCCAAGCCTTGTAAAGCGACTTCAACCTTTGCTTTGATTGATTCGATATCGACTACACCCGAGGTGCTCTGTACTCCCCCGTCCTCCCGAAATTTACTATTTTCGTCGTTTTCGTTCGGGTTGATATTAGCTAACTCCGCCGCTCGTTGGATAAACTTTTCGCAGTCCTCTTCGGTTATTACACCTTGAAACTGTTCGACGAATTTGCCTCTATGCAGTAGCATTATTGTTGGGAGAGAACTGACTTTTAAAGCTTCCGCGATATTCGGAAACGCGTCTACATCTATTTTCTTCAGTTTTACTCTGGTTTTCCCTTCCATTGCTTTCACTAGACGCGGTGTTAATATCTTACAGGGGTTACACCAGTTCGCGTAAAAGTCAATGATGATTGCGTTACTTTGCGAATCTGCAACTAAGGCGTCCAACTCCTTCGCGTCTTGTATCTCGGAGATGTCCGCCCCATAAGTTGAAGTAGAGGAAGAAAAGTATCTCAAACTTGTAGGGGTAAACCGACCAGCGAACGAGTCCCGGCTTGCATATGACGATCTGACCGCGCTGCGCACTTGAGAAACCGCGTGACGAAACATGTTCTATTTTAATGAAGTATTGTAACCAGCTAATCACGATCACTTGGTGTATCGAACGAGTAAAAATTTTTAAGAAACAAGGCAACATTCCTCTTGTCGTTAGATGACTAAACTCACATTTCACATAGCTATGAATTATTCTGTTTCTAATTCCTTATCTTTTGTTACCCATCATGCCCATCATCTTATTCATCATCGAAGGATCCTTTTCCATCTGCTGCATCATGTTCATCAGACCTTTTTCGCCGCCGAACATGTTGCGCATTTGCGGGGGTAACGCTGACATCATTTGTGACATCTGCTGCTGCATAGCTTGTTGTTGTCCATGACCTCCTCGACCTCGTGAACCTTCTTTCGGCATTTTCATTCCCTTCATTCCCTTCATCATTTTGGCCAACCGTTTAAATTCTTCTAGCAACTCTATGTAGGCTTGTGGAGATTTTCCGGCGCCTCGAGCAATCCTTATCATGCGCTTCTTGTCTGTTAATATTTTCATATTGCACGTATCTAGCTCTGTATCTGACATAGAATCCATTAAACATAACATTCGTTTAATCTTAGCTTGACCAGCTCTTTCAGAACCTTGTGGTAACGCATCTGCCATTCCTGGAATCATAGACATGACCTGAGACATCGGTCCCATCTTCGTGATGTTTTGAAACTGCTCGTACAACAATCGCATCGTGAATTGTCCAGAGGTAATACCATCGACTAATTTCTGCCCTTGGTCTTCGGGGACTACGTCAGATAACTTTTCCATCAAACCTTGCCAATCACCAAGTCCAAGTAAACGCGAAACAAAAGGTTGTGTATCAAACGCTTCGATGTCCTCAAGATGTTCGCCAGTTCCGACAAAAATAATAGGAGATTTAGTGGCCGCGACCGCTGCAATTGCACCCCCCCCTTTCGAATGGCCATCTGTTTTCGTCATTATGACCGCACCAACATCGACTGCGGATTTGAAAGCTTCCGCCTGATCTTTCGCCATTTGGCCCATGGAGGAATCCATTGTGTATATAGTCATTGTTGGACTGACTGCTTCGTCTACAACCCGCATCTCTTCAAAGAGGGCCTCGGACTGCTTATGTCTCCCCGACGTATCTACTATAATTAAATCAAACTTTTCTTCCTTGAATCTTTGCACGCCTTCGGCTGCTATTTTTGCTGGATCTGATTCGGTATACGAGCCGTAAAAAGGAATTTTAGCTTTTGTCGCGTTCTGCTTCAACTGATCAAAAGCACCCGCGCGAAATGTATCTGCGCAAACTAGCGCTGACTTAAACCCTTTCCTAGCGTAATAACTCGCGTATTTTGTGCAAGTCGTTGTTTTACCGCAACCTTGTAAACCCACAAACATGACAACGTTTGGTTTTCCTTTCTTGGGAACAAACTTTGCTCTTACTTCCGATTTTGCATCGCCTCCGTCAAGCATATTACACAGTTCGTTGAACACAGCCTTTTCCAACACTTTCTTCGCGTTGATGCCGCCGGCGAGATCGTTAATATCGACCGCTTTCACGATGTTTTTCTTCATCTGAACTACGTACTGGACGTTCACATCTGCGGACAGTAAAGCTTTCGTAATTTCCTTCAAGACGTCTTCCATAATTTCCTCGTCGATGATGGTGTGCTTGCTCAATGAGCTCAAAGCGTTCGCCAACTTACTCCCGAGTTCGTTCAGCACCATGATGACGTCGCTTTATTTTTGTATGATGCGTTGTAACTCCTTCCTCCTTCTCTGACTGTCTGTTCGCGTCTTCCTCTTCTTCTTCTTCTTCTTCTTCTTCTTCTTCTTCTTCTTCTTCTTCTTCTTGCGTATGTGCACTATTTCTTCTATGTACAAGAAGAGAACGAAAGAAGAAGAATTTTTATTACCCGGACATCTTTCGTCTGTCATTAATTAAAAAAGGTCTTTGTCTTTCTCGTGCTGTCTCTCTTTTTTCTTCCTGACCCCTCCATCTTTGTCCATCTTCCGGGATCAAAAAATCAAAGGTCTACCATATATTGACTCGATCCCAGATCCAAAAAAATTGACGGCGGAGACCAACCTGAAGCCACACCCAAAGCAAAGAGCAATCTTCTTCAGTATACTAGCACATAGAGGGTAGAACAAAAACGCAAAAACGCGCAGAGACGGATACACATAGATCAAATGACGACAACGACGACTTCAACTATGGCGGATAATCCCGTCTGGAAAGCCGTGAAACCATTCGTGAACGGTGGTCTCTCTGGGATGGGCGCGACGTGCGTGATTCAGCCGCTCGATATCGTCAAAGTTCGATTACAACTCGGCGCAACTGGGGGACCCTTCGGTGTTGCCGCCGGGATCATCAAAAACGATGGTTTTGGTGCGCTTTACACCGGTTTGTCCGCTGGTCTGTTGCGTCAAGCGACGTACACGACGGCTCGTCTTGGCATTCACTCTGAGCTTATGGATTACCTCAAAAAACAAAACAAAGGAGAGGCTTTGCCACTCTCACAAAAAGCCGGAGCTGGTTTAGCCGCCGGTGGTTTGGGTGCCCTCTTTGGTTCGCCGGCAGATTTGTCGTTGATTCGTATGCAAGCGGATAAAACTTTACCGGCCGAACAAAGAAGAAATTACAATGGCGTTGTTCACGCTTTGAGCGACATTGTCAAGAACGAAGGTATCGGAGGTTTGTTTACTGGTGCGAGCACCACTGCTGTCCGTGCGATGGCTCTCAATATGGGTATGCTCGCCTCTAACGAACAAGCAAAAGAGATGTTAACTGAACAAGGTTTCACCGGTTTCCCGAAGACCTTCATCGCATCATCCATCTCTGGTTTCTTTGCCTCTTTCTTTTCATTGCCTTTCGATTACGTTAAGACAATGTTACAAAAGCAGAAAGTTGATCCAGCGACGGGTAAATTACCATATTCTGGTATGGCGGACTGCGCAATTAAGACGTTCGCCGAAGGTGGTCCGTTGAAATTTTACACTGGCTTTCCCACGTACTACGTGCGAATCGCCCCTCACGCCATGATTACGCTCATGGTTTTAGACACAATTCAGAAGTTTGAGAAGAACAACGGACTTTAATTTTGAGATGTCATTACCTTTATATACTTGCATATTAATACATATAGATAAGCAGTTTTGTGGTTGAAATAACGAGAAACATTTTATTCATAATCGTAAGCATTGTTACGTCCCAACCCTCCCGCTCCGCAATTGTATATACCCAGGATGGACCCTTCTCTCGATTTTTTTTCTTTACTTCTTTGTCAACGTATTTCTCGAAAAGTAAATTATGTGTTGACCAGGTGGAAGGAGATAGAGGAGGGAATATTTGAACATGTGGACGTATCCGCGGCGTCGACGCCGCTGTTATCGAATTATCACTACTTCCTTCTTCTTCTTCTTCTTCCTCTTCCTTTTCTGGGTCCTTCCCATTCGCGCCGAAGAGCGAGGAGAACTCGTTGTCACAGACGGAGAAGTACAAAAAAAAACAACAACATTGTTGATAAGAAAATTTCCGGAGGATGTTTCCGGGACGTTAAAAGGCATGTGGCACGCTTCATCATCGAAGTCGTCCTCCACGCCTTTGCGTGAAATTTCGAATAAAAGATACTACACCAGCGGTTCGAAAGGAGTTTTTCAGTTGCAGATGCGACAACAGAAAAACGAGTCAAAAAACAGTTGTTTTTGGGTAGAAGGAGACTTGTTGCTGCGAACGACTTCATCTCCGGTCATGCATGTAAATTTTGCTGGAGTGTACCTTAACGCCACAGGGATAGTTCACGCTCACGGACAGAGCAGAAATCTAGAGCACGTATCCTTGGAAAATTCAAACGAACAGCGTTTCTACCAGTCAGATTTTAGAGAGGCACTCAGAACTTCGGCTTCAGATTTAGCGTGGGAAGTGGCACAGAAGAAGGATGCAAGCAAGACAAGAAACGAGGATAAAGAAGCTAATAATAATACAGGAACGTCACTTTATGATGCAATGCGTCGTCGCCAACGATTGAACTTGTTACTTTCGGGACCATTGAACACCACAGCTTATCCTTCTACATGTGAATTTGCACTTAAGTTATTCATCGAACCAGGAAAATATTCACTTCCTGAAAAAGTTGGAGATGATGCTGGAGTGAAATCAAGATTAAAGATTAGTAAAGGCGTATACCGACCTCGTAGAAATGTTTTGCCTGATGCCTCCTTCGATGCTGTTGTTACAGGGACCTTAGTTTCTGAAAACTGCGGCTTTGAATTTGTTCTCAATGCAACAACTTTTAAGATGCAAGAGTATTACGCAAAAGCAACCAACTATGGATACATAGCGATAGCGATTGTTCTGTTTCAGTTGTATGTCTTGGCGAAACAAGTTGAGTATGCGGGTAATACGCAGAGTTCTTTGTCAAAGCTCTCTATATTATCGCTTGGATTCCAATCAACTTTGGATGCCTATCTTTGTCTCGGTCACTTGATCTCAGGAATTGTTGTCGAAGAAATATTTCCATCTTTTGCCTGCCTAGCGTTTTTAGAATTTATGATGTTTTCTGTGTTTGAAATGCGCTTACTGTTGCACGTTTGGAAAATACGAAACACTTCAAATAATAGTAGTTCTTGGATAGACTTACGAAGAGAGCTCTCCGCTTTGTATGGGAAATTCTATGCCGGTTTCTTTGGCGGTGCATTCTTGATTTACATATTGCAAAATTTTCAGACATTTTGCGTTTTATTGTTATCCTCATATTGGGTACCGCAAATTCTATGGAATTTATACTCAAATTCGAGAAAACCTTTCACACCGATGTATATAGGGATAATCAGTATAACTCGAAGTTTTATTCCGCTATACTTTTATGGATGTCCGAAAAATTTTGCGGGAATGGAACCGAATTATGTCTTGTGTGCTCTCGTCACTTTATACGTGTCTATGCAAGTGTTAATTTTACTCGCTCAACATTACGTTCATCCTCGAGTTATTACATTCAAATTAACGAAATGGCTACCAGAAGTACATAATTATCATAAGAATTACATGGGATTCGGAGATTGCTCTATTTGCCTAAGTAGTCTTAAAAGTAGTACGTCTCCAGAAATGCAAATGCACGCGCCCTGCGGTCACATTTTTCATGCGCATTGTCTTCGTAGATGGATGGACGTGAAATTAGAATGCCCGACTTGCCGTGCGAAATTGCCACCAATGTAGATATAGCCTCGAGAAGTTGACCCCATCTAACAGAAAGTTGATTGGAAGAGACAAGTACCCTAGCCAACTAGTTTAGCTAGTCTAGTCTAGTTTGTCATATATACTCATTATTCTAATGCCATCGCTGCTTTTGGATTAAACCAACCCCCTACAGCTCCAATTATAGATACAGCTGTGTAACCATAAGCTAAATGAGTGGCCGATAGCTGAGCGCCCCCCCAATACGTCGTTAGAAATGCACCTATACGCGCAATCATGTTACCATATGAATGTCCCGTTGCGCGAATCTCTACTGGATATGCCTCCGCACTAAGTAACCATGACGCTGATCCAGATATTGGCGCAGCTGCTCGGGCAATCATAGCAAATACTAAAGGTAATGGTACATTTGGCGTAACTAACAGTGGGAGCGCTAAACCAAATACAAGAAATGAAACCGTGCAAACCATTCCACGCGATAAAAAATCAACCATGAAAACTCCTATAATGGTTCCACCAATCTCTCCGAGACACGAATATATAAGTTCTTTAAATGGAAACCTTTCGGACTTTGGAACGTGTAATACTCTAGGCAGAAATAAGATTATTCCGTAATAACAAAAAGTTTGCGCGAAAGAAGTAAGCCAAACGCAAACTGTTGCAAGAAAATATTTTGGCTTGAATAAATCTGTCATGCTTGCGTGATGTTCTTCCCCATCTTCCAACTTGAACGGTTTCATCTTTGATCTATTTGTTTTTGCTATCTTGTCCATAATAGTCTCCGCTTCTGCTGCTCTGCCTTTAGCGAGCAGCCACGAGGGTGACTCATCGATAAAGCCAAGAAACAATAGCGAAAGAACTGGTGGTACAGACGCTAGGAGAGTAAGATACCGCCAACCTCGCGAATCGAGAACAAAATAAGCTACCTCAGTAATCAAGATACCACCGATGGCAAACCATACCCAAATTGACATCAACACTTGTCCTCGAATTTTATCCGGACAAATCTCCGCAAGCAAATCGTACGGCACTGAGAAACCCCCAATACCAACACCAACTAAGAAGCGCATGGAGACGAGAAAATACACGCTTGGTGAAAAGGAGGAAGCGACTCCGAATCCAGCGATCAATGCGATGGATAAAATGAAAGCAGGCTTCCTGCCAAATCTATCACCAAAGATTCCAAACACAGAGCAACCGACAATTTCTCCTGCAAAGACAGAAGCTGCGATAGAGCTTGCTTGAATTGGGTTCAAATGCCACTCCTTAGCCGCGTCGATGCTCATGAATGCTAATAGATTCACCTCTACGGATTCAGCCATGAGGCAAAAGCCTGTGATTAAGAAAAGTATCCAGTGATATTTACCCCAGCCAATCGCGTTTTTTGCATCATGGAGCGTGGATGTCACCGCCACCGCTCCGGCAGAGGAGGAGGAACGTGCTCCCTTTCGCATCTCCTTTTTTGTTGTGTATCCGAAATCGCGCGCCTTAGTATTATTATACCGACAGTTTCCTCGCTCGCTCGCTCTCGCTCTCGCTCTCGCTCTTTCTCTCTCTTTCTCTCTCTTTGCACTCTCTTTTAAACGCGGTGGCTATCAATCGTTGCTTTCCACTCAAGAGACTCTTTCTGTAGACGATCGTCGATGTGAAGAGGAGGTTCTCTTCTCTTATGCAAAAGAGGGCGCGGGTCCCGCCAAAAATGCCAAATGCCAAATGCCAAATGCCAAATAACGGATCAAAGCAAAAAAAAACAAAAAAAAAGAAATCGCAAACACAAACACAAAAAACAAAACAAAAACAAAAACAAAAACAGCCAATCCCGAGAGGAGCGAGGAATGAAACCAACGAGCGATAGAAGTGAGCGCAGCGTATCTCCATAAGAGGAGACCAGAGCGCGGAAAAAAGAGAGCGAATATAAAGAAAGCACCTTCGCCCCGCGCGCGACCGAATAGAATATAATCACTCGCCGTTGGTCTTCTTTGGCGTGGTGCCTAAAACATTTTTGAATAAAAGGAAGATGAAAAACGTTGCGGGTGAGGATATGCGAGGACGCAAATCGTCGAACAACGTTTTGCGCGATGATAATGCGGTGATATTGAAGAATGCTGATGATATTCGCTCACCCATAATGAATGACGAATCAATCGATGGTTCGGGGGGTGATTTTATATCTCTCACTCAAGCGATGGAGAAGAGCGAAAAAGTCTCTTACGGTTTCGCAGCGAGTTCAAAAAATGTTACGTCACAATCTGAAAGATCTCAGCCAATATGCTCGTCTCCTCAGAAGAAAAATGCAACTTCTGCGCTGGATCGGTTGCTTTGCACAAACAGCAGACGAAGAGAGGGTAATAATAATAGTAGATTAAATATGGAAACAAAGAGTTTGGTTTCAGACGAGGTTGTTGTCGAGCAGGAGCAGCAGCGGCGTAAAGTTGGAGCCCTTGGTGATCTTAACGAGTACAATAGAAACATAGAAAGTATTGAGCCGCCCCTGGAGCTTGTTAAAGTACCTTCTACAACTTTAGCGCGAGAGTTTGGACCAGATTCGAAAGAAAAAAAGAAGAAGAAAGAGGAGGAAAAGAAAGTTGGACTGCGCGTATCGTTTCCAGCGCCTTCGCTAAGTTGGGGGAATGCAGAGGAACAGGTTTTTGCTCACGATAACATAAGAACAACAAAGAAAGAGCGGCGGTCGATTGCTAATAACGAGAAGAAAAGAAAAGCAACCTCCAACGGAGCACCATCGTTTACGGTCGAGGAAGATCACACTTCCAAGAATTCTCCATCAAAGGAGTTCATGGTAGAATGGGATGATGACGAAGATGATGAAATTATAGAAAACCATCATATATATTTGAACACTGACTCCGCCGTCGCTGTTGAAAAAGCAACACTTGAAAATCATGCGACAAACGCGTCTCGAGTAGCGAGTGCATTGAAAATAGATCCATCAGATATGAACGTTCAAGAAAAGATGATGAAAAAGCTTGAGAGAATTGATGCGCAAGGCTCACGTATAGCTGCACAAAGAATCATTCGCATACAGAAAGATGACAGCATTTTAATTTTGCATGTCGTTTCATGTCGTAAATCTAGCAATTCGGAACAACCAAAGATTATAACTTTGAAAGATCATTGGGTAGATATTCAAGTCCAAGTGAATGACCTAATTCGTATCCATTCAATAAGCAAAGGAAACGAGATTTCCGGAGACTGCGAAATCACCGCTACCAATGGTCTTATCTTAATTCTTCATCCTGAGCTTTTACTGTCCGCAACCATGCTTGGAGGATCTTTTCAATGTTTGAGAAAAGCTTTTATAAACACTGTCGTCGGTGATGGTCCTGGCGGAGATGCATCTGAAGCTGCTACATTTGGAACTCTCCTGCACGAACTTGCCGAAAAATCGTTATTAAATTCAGGCTCAAGTATTATGTCAAATAATCTCACAGGAATGAACGAAAAGCGTATGGAAGATTTTATCGTTGGATTGGCCCGCAAAAGTGCTCTAGATTTATACGCCATCAACAAAACAGTTGACAACTTTATCGAGCATGCCAGAAATGTCATCTCAGGTGTCGAAAAATGGTCAAAAAAATTGACAGCATTATCCCGCAAGGCCAGGATAATGGCAAGGGATCTTAGTTCGAAGATGAGTATTGCAAATGGAAACGAAGAGCAATTAGCAAATATGAGAGAAGAAAACAACCGTCGATTTAATCAGCCCTGTGGAGGCGTGCATGTAGAAGTCCTCAAGAATGGAACGAGTAATTCAAACGTTTTAGAAGTTTCAGAAATCGTGGATATTGAAGAAATAATTTGGGCTCCAAGATTGGGATTGAAGGGGCAAATAGACGCGATTGCTGAAGCAAGAATAAGGAATGGTAAGCAATCGACCGACATTAAAGTTGTTCCAGTTGAGCTTAAGACCGGTAAATGGAAGGACATTGTTGAACATGGAGCTCAAGTTTTATTATACACATTGATGATTGGTGAGAGATATTTTCAAACTCAAGGCGCTTCTCCGTTCGGTGTATTGCACTACACGAACGATGATCAAAATGAAGAAGGTAAAACAACAGTAATTGAACGGACGAACTTGGAAATTGCATTTCTCATGCATCAGCGTAACCGTTTAGCTGCGGCGTTGCAGCCGCGAGATGACGAGGCTTTCCCCGATCAAAGCGGGATTCTATATTCAGCTGAGAATATGATGGAGAGAGCGGAAAGCCCACAGGTCCGTAGTAAGTTAGCTTCTGGAATTCTGCCGAACATGTCGCCAAGTAGTTGGTGTGAACGTTGCTTTCAACGCGATAGTTGCTTTACATTGCACAAATCTCTAGAATCTGGGAATGAGCGAACTTCTGGATTACAAATCTTTTCTGCAAGCACGGATCATATTACAAAATCTCATTCAGAGTGGTTGAATAAATGGATTCGACTTGTTGACCTTGAATCGAGCGCTTCGCAAGGCAAAAGAGCGACGCCATGGATGGATGTTGAAGTAGTTTGTTCCAGAAAAGATGGGATTGCAAAAAACGGATTAAAATTGACTCATCACAATATACAAAAAAAAATATCGTTGACCCCAGAAGATGGTACGCCAAGACGAGATTCTTTCACCGGGGTATCACCTGGAAATATTGTAAATGAAGATGAATGGTTTCACGAGTTTATAGTCACGGATAGGTCCAATGAGCAGTGCTCCCTATCTAAGTTTAGTCCTGGAGATAGAGTCGTTCTTTCTCGCAACGATGGCTTAATGGTTACTGGTCGTGCCACGATCGAAAAGGTCGAGATTAACCATAACATACTGTCTCTTGTAACGGCCCGACCTCTTCGAGTGCAAAGTGACGACCATATATCGATACAGGCATCATTACCAGGTAGTGCGAACTCGGTGGAATTATGGCGTATCGATCGTGATGGCGCTGGTCATGCCATGGCGGCCCGGTCTCGTGCAAATTTAATTGCAACTCTTGCTAAGGATGTCTCGCAGAATCAAAATCAAAAGATAATGCACATTCCATCCGAAACCCGAAGAAGAATAATAGATTTCGAGGAACCAGTCTACGAAAAATTTGCTTCTATAAAGTTACCAGGAAGGTATATGAACGATTTTGCGGAATTCAAACGAGATTACCTAAACATTGTCGCCGATTTGAACGAGGAACAGCGACGTGCGGTTGAAAAGGTTGTCACTTGTTCAGATTATGCTTTGGTTCTTGGCTTACCTGGCGCAGGAAAGTCGGAAACTTTGGTCTGCTGTATTCTTGTCCTTGCGTTATTGGAAAAGCGCGTTTTAATCACTTCTCATACGCACAACGCAGTTGACAACATTTTAAAGCGTTTACCCTCGAAAGGATGCGAAGATTTTATTAGAATTGGAGACGATGAATTCAAAGTTCTCAGAGAAGTTCGAAGATATCGTCTTGGAGGTCAGCTTTGGGATTCTAGCTCGTTTGATGCGATAAACTATGCTTCCAAGAAAGCTCGAATCGTTGGTGCTACATGTTATGCTTTGAACCATCCATTCTTTGCTCGAAAGGAGTTTGACATTGTTTTAGTCGACGAAGCTGGTCAGTTGACATTACCAGCTATATTAGGTCCTTTATTATTATCCAAGACGTTCGCTTTAGTAGGTGATCACCATCAACTGCCTCCATTGATCACTTCTGAAATTGCAAGACGCAGCGGTATGGAATATTCATTATTTGCCCAACTGTGCAATAAGCATCCGAGCGTAGTCTGTTCTTTAACATCTCAATACAGGATGAACGAACCATTAACAAAGCTGCCAAACGCACTGACTTATGATGGTAAGTTAAAACCAGCGAATGATGTCGTTGCAGATAAAATGCTGATGGTCAAAGAAGACTTCGATGCCGAGGCTAGGAAAACCAAGTGGTTGATGAATGCAACGTGCGAACAGCCAAATAAAGCGGTCATTTTTCTTGATACAAGCGCAGAAAAAATAGTGCAAGATCAGACGAGAGAGAGTTCCGATGAGCGACCGGTAAACAAGGGGGAACAGCGTCTCGTTCTTGAAATTGTTCGAAGTTTGATTCG
>MDSW01005839.1_pt1 | contig 19327 bp, 22 predicted proteins | sample 811171 | NCBI WGS metagenome assembly MDSW01 (sample SAMN05326641, study PRJNA326480) | marine metagenome | isolation source: seawater | place: Atlantic Ocean: North West | collected 2012 | reverse complement strand
TGTAAAAAAAGCAATAAAATCTAGAATAGTAATACTACTTGATCATTCATCAAGTATTACAGATCAACAAACAGAATACAAGAAAACTACAATTGGATTATGTGAGGTTTTAGCTTACCTCAAAGTTAATTTTTCCGTTTATGCGTTTAACACAGTTGATAGACAAGTTGTATGTTGGTTGGTGAAACCAGAAGATATGAAATGGAATAACTCTGCTGCAAAAAGACTTGCTCAGATTTCTGCAAATGGTGGTACACCACTGGCAGAAGTTTATGACAGAATGTTGCCAGTCCTATCATCAAAAAAACCCGATATCTTTCTTACATTGTCAGATGGAGAACCATCAGATCCAAATGCATTGAAAATGGTTCTAAAATCATACAAAAATCTAGGTGTGAAGATGACTGCAATTGGGGTTGGTAGAGATACATTCAGTGCAACCACAATTGCAAATAATCTCAAATACCTTGGCTATGAAAAAGTCTTAGCTGTAAGTAGACTGCCCGACATACCTAATAGAGTTCTTAGTATTCTTTCAGATTACTGATGAGGAAAAATTGTTCTGAATGTGGCACCGAGTTCTCATGTGATAATAGTTTTTCTTGTTGGTGCTCAAACTTTCCCAAATTAACTAAAGAGCAAATTGATGAAAATGATTGTATTTGTAGAGAATGTTTGTTGATTAGATACAGGAAAAAAATTCTTGACGTATGAATTAGCAATAGTATATTTTTATAGAAATAACTTGGCAATTAATAATGGAATTTGAAAACACTAGGAATCCAGATGTTGAAAAACCAATAATCATTGCTGCAATGCAAGACATGGGAAATGTAGGCTCTATTGTTGTTAATTTTATTAACAAAAGTCTTGGAACCGCACAATTTAGAAGTGTTAGATCTACTAAACCCTCATTTATCTATGACAAGGGCGGTTACATAGACATTCCAGAAGAAAAATGGGAGTTTAGATATGCAAAAGATTTCATAATATTTGGTGGTGGACGTGGTCAACCCCAAGATAATCAAGAACTTAATGAACTGTGTCAAGATGTAATTAATGTTGCAAAACAATATGATGCTAAATTTATCTATACAGTAGGAGGATACCATACAACTCGAAAATTTGGAAAATCTCCAACAACTTATGTGACAACAACTTCTCAAGAGCTTCTCAAATTAGTACAAAACCTAGGAATAGAAACTACACCAACTGAATCTGTAATTACAGGTTTCAATGGTCTAATTTTGGGCTATGCAAAATTAAATGAGATTAATGGGATCGGACTTTATGGAGAATTACTAGAGCCAAGAATTCCACAGTACCGTGCAGCTAAAACAATTTTAGAAACTCTAGAAAAACTAACATATCAAAAATTAGGCAACCTGAGTGAACTAGATATGAAAGCAGAAGCAATAGAAAATAGATTCAAATCTGATAAATATTCAAATGACATCTAATCAAATTCTTTTAAACTAAAAAAATCCCCAGTAATTGTTGATTGGCTAGATTAGGAAATATACTGAATACCTGACATTCTAATATAATGAATAAACGGTTTTTCATTTGCCTAGAATTGCTGGATGCCAATTAGCATTTTCATCTACCTTTAATTGTCTTAAAGAGGTAATAGTTGTATGATGTTATGGATAATAGCTGCAGCTGCAGGAATAATTTTAGCATTGGTTTTGGTTTTTAAATACACTAAAACAGGAAAAAATGATGTTGTTGGATTTAGTATCAAGTGTAAGATTTGTGGAGAAGTGTCAAATGGACTTAAATGTCCCAAGTGTTCAAATAAAAAAAATGATTGGCGATAAAAAATGATGTCAAAGCCAGATTCTGAAATGGATGGAACTATTTGTAAACAGTGTAATAGACCAATCAATGATCACCTACCTGAAGAACTTGAAGAGTGTACAAGGAAAATAGAATTTAAGAACCTCAAAGATGATGACATGCGATAAAGGCACATCAAATCTTCATATTCACATGTAAATATAAATAGAGAAATATTTGATGAAAGTTAATATGGAAAATGGTACCGTAAAATGGTTCAACCAAACAAAAGGCTATGGCTTTATCGAAAGAGAAAATGCTGAAAAAGACTTGTTTGTTCACAAAACTGAAGTTGAAGGTAACATCAGAGATGGAGACAAAGTAGAGTTCGAAGTAGGCGAAAGCGAAAAAGGTCCTAATGCTGTGAAAGTAAAAAAAGTAGAGTAAGATAAGTAATTTATATTAATTTTCTTAATTCCTTTTAACTACATAGTATTTTTTTTATTTTTTTTAAAAATTATTAGTAATAGAGTATGAAATTTAGTTTTTGGTTATTTCACAATATTTGTTTGTTCCCTCAAAAAATTTTATTGAAGAGACAGGAATTTTATCTTTGAGTTTTTCAAAAATCCATGCTGCAATGTTTTCAGATGTAGGAAAATCAAATAATTCATTCAGATTTCTATGATCTAATTCTTGAATTGTTTCCCAACATGTTTTTTTCATTGCATCAAATTCAATAACCATATTATCTTCGTATGAATCACCATTTTTTACGTCACCCTCAACTTCGACAATAATTCTAGATGTATGGCCATGTGGCTTTCCACACTTAGGATGCCCACGCAATGTATGTGCAAAGTCAATCTCAAATTCTACACCAAGTTTAGTTTTCATATTTTTTTTCACATATTGGCTTGTATAAACTAACATCATCAACCGGAATAATAATGATTAATTTGAGCTGGGATTTTATATGATAAAAGCATGTTAAAATTATGTCCATAACAAAAACAATTCCAATTTTTCCTCTGGATCTTGTCTTATTTCCAAATCAAGAACTACCTTTGAAGATCTTTGAGCCAAGATACAAACAAATGATCGATGACTGTATTTTATCAGAAAAAGAATTTGGTGTGTGTCTTAGTAGTCCACAAATGACTGTAGCGAATTGGGAAGCACCATATGGTATTGGAACTATTGCAAAAATAATTGACTGTAAAGACGTTGACTCTACCAGTGGTCATTTACATATTAATACAAAAGGTCATAATAGATTCCGTATAATTAGAATAATTCCTCCTTGTTTGAATCAACCTACTGACTATGATCCATTTTCAATTAAAGGAATTGAAGAGATAGATAAATTACATCAAGATGTGGGTGTTCAGGAAAAAATGTACATTCAGGCTGATGTTGAACTAATTAATGAAATAGAAGAACCAATCTCGATAGATGAATGGACTCATCTAATTGAATTGTGGAAGGAAAAAATTTCTTTCCAAGCAAAACCACAAAATATATCATCTTATGAACTAGACAATTTACTAGAAACGTATTATCTTAATACTGAAACTCCTACACTAGACTACGTATATTCATTATGTGCATTAGGCGCTTCATCACCAAAAGACTTGCAATTAATTCTAGAATCTACATCTAAAGAACAGATATTAGAAAATTGTAAAAATTTGTTGAGAATACAATAATTTTGTCATAATAATTGAAAACTAATATTCTATTAGAAATAGTATAGTACCAATGGGATTAACAAAAGATGATGCTAGAGTTCTATTTAATGAGGGAGTACTTTCTGCAGACTCTGATATGCATAAAGATGCAATAAAAATTTTTGATAAAGTCATGGAAATTGATCTAAACGCAGAGGTACTTTGCAACAAAGGAATCTCTCTTGCATCACTAGAAAGAAATGATGAGGCATTGGAATGCTATGATAAGGCAATTCAAATGGATCCTAATGATGAATTTGTATTCTACAACAAAGGAGTATTGTTAACAGATATGAATAGAACAGAGGAAGCATTGGAATGCTATAACAAGGTATTAGAAATTGAACCTAATGATGCAGATGCATTATACAATAAAGGTACAGTACTTAATGAACTTGGAAAAAATGATGAAGCAGAAGAATGTTTTGCCAAAGTTAATGAATTAGAATCAAATTAACTTAGGTTTACATACTCCATACCAAAATAAAACAGGTACTTTACCTTCCTCAGTGAATTTAATATCCTGTTTCAATAAATATTGAAGCCATTTTTCAGATTCAGGATTAGAATTGTCCTCATATTCTTCTATGTTATTATGAAGTATCTGATACGCAACACCGCCATTAAGATTCTTCTCATATACAACATCAAAATATTTTGGAATTAATGGTAAAATTAGATCAGAGTGTATTGCCTCACTAGGTTCAACACGAAAATTTGCTAATGGTGGTCTTAGAAATCCAACCTTTGATCTGAATTTTTCTGGCAAATCAGACATTATTTCTAACATTAGATTAAGATGTTGATCAGAGTACTGATTTCTGGCGGGACCAACATATTCCTCGTTAAACATTAATCCATTATTTTTTAGAGCTTTTGCAAGTTTTTGTAATGCATGTTCAACTTCTGTAGCATGATGTAACACAGCAAAATTAAATATTGCATCATATTTTGATTCTTGAATTTTTTTCATAGAATTTATGTCATCTATGAAATAATCTATTGGTCTTGATTCTGATAGGTTCTTTGCTTCATCAATATATTTTACAGACATATCAAAAGCGTCAAAATGTTTACCGATACCCAAATCGAAAAGTTTTCGTTCAAGCCAGCCATTTCCACATCCAACAATTAATACATCCTCAAAAGGTAGATGTTCCTTAAACCGTTCCAGAATATCTTCTATCCAATGTGTGTTTTCATTACCTGTTGCAAGTTTATTCTTGTATTTTTGAACTATTTCAAGGTCATTCCAATATTTGTCTGAATAATGACTATAATCATTTAATGATTTAGCCTCGTCAGAGTCTGATAATACCTGTTTTATATCTTCTAAACTAAGATTTTTCTTCCTTAATTCAGTTACAAAAAAATATAATCCAGTTTTATCAGGTTTACGTTTGAGTATTTTTTCATAGAGATCAGTTATTGCTACAATAGAATCATTTTCATTCATTATACAATCATATTCTAAAATAATTATTTATGGAAAACTGATCTATTTATGGCAAATAATATTCCGGATGATAATAAAAGTAGAATGCCTAGTGTTAAAATAGCAATTGAAACCAATGCAAAAGAAATCGGTAGTTCAAGTGTTTCATTATAAATTGAAATAGTGTTAGACAAAAATCCTAAACCAAGTAACACAACTAAAATTCCAGGTATTCCAAGATATTTTAAAGGATGTTTTACTAAGATGATTTCAATTAATGAACCTAATACTCCACCTGCATGCGAAACAGGGTTTTTTGTTGAAGTTCTATGCCCCGTATCATAAATAACAGTGATTTTTTCTTCAGAAATTCTTAGTCCATGTTCTGCTGCATTTATGAGAATTTCAGAATCTGCTGTAAAACCATCGTTAGAAAACTCGATTTGTTCAATTGCTTTCTTCGAATATGCCCTAAACCCACTTTGTGTATCACGAATTGGTAGGTTTGTTACAATGTTTGTTGCATGATCTAATATTTTGTTTCCAAATTTTCTGTATGAAGGCATCTCATCACCATCATCAAATCTATATCCAACAACAACATCTGCAAGATTATCTTGTATTGGTTTGATAAGTTTTTTAATTTCATTTGGTAAAAATTGGCCATCACCATCAATTGTTACTACAATCTCTGCATTAGAACGTCTTACATGCTCAAAAAGTGTTCTTAATGCAGCACCCTTTCCTTTATTTTCATTGTGTTTTATTACCAAAGCACCAAATTCTTTTGCTTCTACTGATGTATTATCAGATGAACCATCATCACATACAACAACAGAATCAACATAAGAAAGTGTATTTTTTATTAAATCACCTATTACACCTTCTTCATTAAATGCTGGAATACAGGCAACTGTAGTCATATTTTTATCAGATTATTTCCTTTTAAAAAATCTACTATTAAGAAATAGGTATGATTAGCTAGAAAATTTTAATTATATTTTTGAATAAATCTATATCAAAGGAGTTAAAGGACGAAAAATCCAAAATTACTATATTGCGAAAAAAAGATAAAATATTGGTTAGTTTCTATGCTTTTCTGGGAATTTCATTAATACTATCTCTTAGTTACATAGATTCAACATTTGGATGTAATGATTTCTATACGTTAAAAGAATGTGAAGATCCAGAACATGATCCTGATGAACGTCCATTTATACAATTTGGTGGAACTAAATTAAATGAAATTAAAACAGAATCAACATTCGATGTAGATAAAGAAATTATTTTTGATGTTATGGCTAATGTAGAGAATTATCATAAAATTTTACCTAAAAATGTTCTTTCTGTAAAAATAATTGAAGAAGAAACTAATCTAATTATAGCAGAACATGTCTTAATTGAGAGAGGAATAAAAGTAACAATACTTGCAAAACATACTCTGACACCATACAATGAGCATATAATTGAAATTTTGGATGGTGATGCAAAAGGTACTAAAATTATTCAAACTTTCATAGAAGATGAAGGATTAACAAAAATATCAACAGATGTAGAATTAAAATTAAAAGGAATACTAAAACCAGTGTATTACCTACCAAAAAATAATTTTGCACACGCAATAGGTTCAGTAAATACAAATTTTGTGGAATATACTAAAATGTTTGATTCACCAAATGTGAAGATTATTGATGATGTGTATCGTGATCTATTATTAAGACCTGTAGATCACAAATCTTTGGAATATTGGCTTCCACAATTACAAAGTGGATTAATAAATTTAGATGACATAAGAAATTCACTACTAAATTCAAAAGAAAAGAAGATAGCAGATTTGAATTATCTTAGCAAAGATGAAAAACTCATGAAATTATCAGATAATACAAAAACAATAATTGACAATCTATATCGTGATTTGTTATTAAGAAATGCTGATGAAGATGCTCTGGTTTATTGGGGAACAATATTAGAATATGAAATAAGTACTGAAGAAGAGATTAGAGAGGAAATCTATAATTCACCAGAAGCTATTGATACAAGAAAACTGTTTGATTTAGATTTGGATACATTTGGCTATGAAAAAATGATCATTGGGACGTTCATAGATCTAATAGATAGAGAACCTACACAAGAAGAACTGGAATACTATACCGAATTTTACAAAAATCTTGAGAGTGTTGATGCTTTAGAGAAAAGAAAATTAGTGAATGAATATTATGATGAAATCCTAGCTAAGGCTGATAGAGGATGTAATGAAGCAAGTGACATACCATGTGAAACCATAACTAATCCTTAAGATTAATGAAATAGTGTATTAGAGAATTACTGATAAAATTGAATATGACATATATTAAAAGACGTATTTGAAAATCTGAATTATAAATGGAAAAAAAAATAATTCTAGTAGGTTGTGGTAATATTGGAAGCAGGCATCTTCAAGCAATTGCCAAATTACCATATGGAATTAAAGTTGATATTGTTGAACCTAATGATGATGCACAAAACTTGGCTAAATCAAGATTAGATGAAATTTCTTTTAATAAAACAGACCATAAATTTTCTTGGTACAAATCAATTAGTGAGTTAACTGATACTGGAGATATTACAATCGTTACTACATATTCAGTGGGTAGAGTTAATCTAATTATAGAATTAATGAATAAAGGAAACAGACGTTTCCTAATAGAAAAAATGGTATGTCAATCAGTTAATGAATATAATCATATTCTTGAAGAGCTAAAAAATCATAATGGAAAGGCATGGGTAAACATAACTCCAAGATGCTTTAAATCATATCGTAAAATTAAAGAATTCTTACCAAAAGAAAAAGCAATTAATTTTTCGGTTAAGACTAACAGTAAAAATGGTCTTGGGACAAATGCAATACATTACATTGATTTATTTTCATGGTTAATAGAAGATAATAAAATAATTCTTGATGGTAAATCACTATCAGATGAACTACTTGCAAATAAAAGAGGAGTAAATCTCAAAGAATTTTCAGGCACAATTACTGGAATAGCAAATGATGATTCATCTTTGTCAATAACATTTCTACCAGAACTTCATGACGAAATTATAGTTGAAATTTCTATCGATACAATAAAAATTTTAATTGATGAAACTAATGGGAAAATAACAACTTCCGGTCTTACGTATAATGGTGATTTGGAATTTACATATGAACATGTAAGCAGCACTTCTACTGAAATTATTAATAATATCTTACAAGATGATAATTGCCAATTACCAACATTACTTGATTCGTTAAATGGTCACTCTGAATTATTCCGAATATTTAATGCTCACATAACCAAAATATCAAAAGAGAATGTAGAATTATGCCCAATAACTTGAAAAAAATCAATCAAAAATATGACAAACTGAAGAGAATTCAATCTTACTCATCTGAAAACAAGTCAGTTCTCATAATAGGCGGAGGATACATGGGTAAGGAATACTCTCATGCACTAGAGAAATTAGGTATAAGTGATGTAACTATTATTACTAAATCACAAAAACAATCATCAGATTTTAGTGAGAAATTTGATTATACCGTTCTGGATGGTGGATTTGAAAAACATTTACCAAATATGAAACAAAAAGATTTAGTAATTATCTCTACACCAACGGAACTTTTGATGCCTGTAACCAAATTATCAATTGAAACTGGACAAACTAAAATTCTAATAGAAAAACCAGGATCATTATTTTATAAAGAATTAATTTCATTGAATGAAATAATTCAACAGCAGAAAGTAAGAATAGCTTACAATAGATTACTGTATCCAAATTTTCACAAGCTGTTACAATTAGCAAAAGATGAGGGTGGAATAACATCATGTAAATTTGATTTTACAGAATGGACACATAAAATACCATTTGATGTTTACCAAGAAAATGAATATACTTTTTGGGGAATTAGTAATTCATTACATGTTATCAGTATGGCATTAGAATTAATTGGTATGCCAAAACAGATCAATTCTTATCAATTCGGTAAACTTGATTGGCATCCGTCCGGCTCTATTTTCACTGGTTCAGGAATATCAGATGAGAATATTCCATTTTCATACCATGCTAACTGGGAGTCTAGTGGTAGATGGTTGATTGAAATAATGACTAAGAAAAATTCATACCGTCTTTTGCCATTAGAGAGTATACTTGTTTGTAAAAAAGGTACTATAGAATGGAAATCAGTAGATTTTGAATCATCTTTTCCGGATCTAAAGTTTGGAATTGCAGAACAAATAGTAACAATGCTAGATGATCAATTAGAAGATGAAATTGGAATGGTCACAATAGAAAAAGCAGTTGAATACAACAAATTAGCTGAAAAGATTTTTGGATATGATACAACAAAATTCTAAATTAGTTATTATTTTCTAATTTAGATTTGAATTTTGCAGGAACTCCAACCCATACCTCATTTGATGGAATATTGGTATTGACAAAAGAGTATGCACCAACAATAGAATTCTCACCAATTGTAACATTTGGCATTAAGGTGCTGTGAGTTCCTATCTTACAATTTTCTTTCAAAATTACTGGACCTGATTTTTCATCAATTGTGGAATTGGAATAGATCGAACAATGAGAACCAATCTGAACATTATCCTCAATCTCAACGTGATTTTTGCAGTTGATGTAGCTAAAAGTGCCAATATCAAAATTCTTTCCTAGTTTCAGATTTTCAGGATACTGAACTATGTAATTGTATTTAGTCATATTTCCATGAATAATCTCAGGTTTTTCCCAGTTTTCCTTATTATTTGACATATCAGTACATCAACTCCTTCTGGATTAAGTCTTTGTCGAGCGATAGCTTTTCTAATTTTTTTACAATTTTTAGAGATGCATTGCCATAACCAAATGGTGATTTCAAAGTTTTTTTCTTATTCTTGCGAATTCTAATAGCTTTTTGAAATGCCTTATGTATTGTCTTTTTTGATATTCCATTTACATCAATAACATTATTTCCTCTCTCACGATTTTTTTGTCTGTTTCCAATATTAATAACTGGAATATCAAAATAACTTGCTTCAATCATTCCGCTACTAGAATTACCAACTAATAATGTAGAATTTTTTAATAATCCCAAGTAATCACTACGTGGAACTGTTGGAAAAACTTTCAAGAATTTATATTTTTTTGAATATTTACTAATTTCTGAAAAAATTCTATTACGTCCTGCATCTGAATTTGGTGAAATAATAATACATGTACAATTTAATTCCACAATTGCTTTTAAAATATTTTGTACTTCTTTAACACTTTTTTTAATTTCAGTAGTTACAGGATGATATGCAAAAAGTACTACATTATTATCATTAAATTTTAAATCAAATGACTTCTCTAAATCTCTCTTTTTTGTAATTCTTTTATTTTTAATTTCATCTACACTAGTTGAACCAGTTTGAAAAACATATTTTGGATTCTCACCTAATTTTAAAATTCTTGATAAACTTTCTTTGGTAGCTGCAAAATGTATGTTGGACATTTTGGTAATTGCATGTCTATTATATTCATCTAAACCACCAGATCTATCTCCTCCATGAATGTGAGCATTTGGAATATTCATATGATAAGCAGCTATCGCAGAACCCAACATCTCATCCCTATCACCAATTATAACATTAATGTCTGGTTTTGATTTTTTAAAAATTTTTGAAAAAGCGGTTATTGTTTCAGCTAATGAATAGGTTATAGAGTACGATGTATCGGACTTTGGTAGAATTCTTAATATTTTATAAATTTTAAAACCATCTTTTTTAATTTCATTAATTGTCATTCCATATTTTTTAGAATTATGAGTTCCTGTTACAACTAGTAAAAGATCTAATTTTTTACTCTCATGAATTTTTTTTAATACTGGTCTAAGAATGCCATATTCAGCTCTTGTACCGGTAGTGACTAGTATTTTTCTTCGTTTTAACATAATATCAATAATTTGTGCCTAAATGGGATTTATTTTTTTATTCTGATTCTCCTACTTTGAATTTTGGATGCCAAACACCATGACTATCTTTCTCAAATAGGTCTGTATTATACCAATTATCCATAATTTTCCAAAACTCAGAATGTGAGATTCTTGTAAATTCACAAAATTTGTCAATAATTCCTTGATCTAATTTCTTGTCATGCTCTTCAACTATAGAAATCATTTCGTCTCTTGTTTTGAGACCATATCTTATCCAGCGCGATGCATTATCAGTGGCTACAGAATGTCCAAATTTCAAATATTTTAGATATGGATTTAGCATGTACGATAAAGAATCGATCTGATCGTAGTTATCAATTGAACCTTCTCTGTCATATTCATGGCCAAGATGTCTAAATCCCCATTTTTTTGCCACTTCATAATTATGAACAGAATTCCAAGGAACAAAGTAACTCAAGTAGATTGATTCTAATCCATACTCTTCACATTCTTTTGAAGTTGGAATTTTTGTTGAATTCAAGTCTTGTTCTGAAATTTCATTATCATCAAACCAGTCATTCCATACAGGTTTAACAACATCATTCTCTGCTTGATGTATAGCAGATGGTGTCTCCGAATCAAATTTTCCGCCATATGTATAGTTGACATCTTCACCGTAAACAAGTAATTTAATTCCCATTTTCATTGTCATTGACACAGGAAATGCGTAGATTAATGCATCTAGATACCAAGATGGGGAACCAATTTTTTCCAATGCTTTCTTAAACATAATTCTTGCAACACGTCTATTAGGTTGAAAAGAAATTATATCGCATCCAAATGTCTCAGATAAATTTTCAATATTTTTCCTACCAGTTTCAGTCCAATCAATATTTCCCACACTTAATAGAAGAGGATTCATTTTTAGAACTTCTTTCATAATATACACCTGAAAATGTGAATCTTTTCCTCCAGAGACGGCTATAGCACAATCATAACCAGATCCATTACATCCACGATATTTATCACAGATTGTTTTTAATTCATTAAAACGTTGTTCCCAATCTGTAGTTTTTTGTTTTTGAAAATTTAAACATGCGTGACATGTTCCATTGGAATCAAATTTTATTCCAGGTCTAGTATCAGGCATTAAACAATTTTTACAGTATTTCATGTCTGGATTTTTAGAAAATTAGACCAATATTAACAGTTACTAAGCATTGAGATGAATAGTTATTGTCTATCAAATTTTACTACTAAAAAATCAAAACGTAATACGTGTACTACGAATCATTCTAATAATTTATTACAGCTCAAAAAGAGATTTGTATATGGTTTTTGTGGTAGCAGAAATTGGAGTTAATTGGGATGGAAACTTTGAAACTGCAAAAAATATGATGAAAAATGCAAAGAGTTCGGGATGTAATGCTGTTAAATTTCAATCGTTTGATGAAGAGATAATTAAAAATCATCCTCAAAAATCTCGTTTAATTAAATCAGCAATATCAAAAAATAATATAGAAGATATTGATCAATTATCAAAAGAAATTGGAATTGAATGGTTTTGTACACCTATGACAGTTGAAGCAGTGACTTTACTAAATCCTTATGTAAAAAGATTTAAAATTAGAGAATTAGATGGCAAGGAATTATTAGAAAATAATATAACAAAACTTTTTGAAAGTGTTTTAGAAACTGGGAAGCCAATAATGATTAGTAGTAAAGAAAATCCTAAGAATAGTAAATTTTGTAATCATCCACAAATACAATGGTTATACTGTATTCCAAAATACCCATGCAGTATTGAAGACATTAATTTTGATGAGATTTCTTATTTTGATGGATTCTCAAATCATTGCCCTGAGACAATTGCGCCTATAAATGCGGTTAATTCAGGTGCACAAATAATTGAAATGCACATTACAGATGATAAATCAAAAGATTATTTTGATAATAATGTAAGTTTTGACTATACAGATCTTAATGAAATAATGAAAGTTATTCGTTCTACAGAAGGATCAAATAATTAGAAAGTTATTTTTATATCAAATATTACTTTTTTTCATGAAACCAATCTGCTTAATTGCTGCAAGAGGGGGATCCAAAGGAGTTCCAAAAAAAAATATTAGAAAATTAGCAGGTAAACCACTTATTGCTTACACTATAGAAAAAGCACTGGATTCAAATATTTTCAGTTCTGTTGTTGTTTCTACTGAAAACAAGGAAATTGCAAGAATATCAAAGAAATTTGGTGCTGAAGTTCCTTTTGTACGTCCAAAAAAATTAGCGACTGATTCTGCTTCAACTGATGACGTTATCATCCATGCTATAAAGAAATTGTATTCACTTGGGTACAAATTCGAAATTATGGTTAGTCGAGATTGTACAGTTCCTTTTATAAGAAATAGCGATATTAAAGGTTCAATAAAATTACTAACTAAGGAAAAGTGTGATTTGGTGTGTGGAGTTTACAGGCAACATCATAATCCATATTTCAATTTAATGGAGCCTAATTCAAAGAGATTTCTAGAATTTAGTAAGAAAAAACGTACCGAGTTTACAAATAGGCAAAATATACCAATTGTTTATCAGGTTAACGGTTTATTCTCATTCTACACAAAAAAATTACTAAAATATGGAAAATTATACATGCCAAAAATTCTTCCTTATGAGATTCCATTAGAAACTGGTCTAATGATTGACACTGAATTTGAATTTAAAATAGCTGAAATGATTTGTAAGAAATTAATTAAAATCTAAGAGAAGGAAAATTCTACCAAGCTGACCAACCACCATCAATTACAAGGTTAGAGCCAGTCATGTAAGATGATGCATCAGAACATAAGAATAGTAGTGCACCATCATAATCCTCTTTGTTTGCCATTCTACCAATCATAGTTTTTTCTGAATATTTTTGAATGAAACTTTTGTTTTGAAGTTTATCATCACGTACACCACCAAGTGTCAATGTATTAACTCTAACACCTTTCCTATTCCAATATGCAGCAAGATAACGAGTAAAATTTACCATTCCACCTTTTGTAAGTGCATAAAACGATGGAGTGTTCAATTTACTATTTCCATAGATTCTTTGATCTGAACCTTGTATCCCATATATTGATGAAACATTTAGAATAACACCATTAGATTGTTTCTTCATAACTTTTCCAACTTCCTGACAACAGAGAAATAGTCCAACCATGTTTTTTTTCACACATTCTTCCCAAAGGTCCAATGGATACTTTTCAAATGGAGTGTCTATTTTTGGATCTTCTCTAGGCAGAAAATGTGCATTATTTATCAAAACATCAATTTTTCTATATTTTTTTACTACATTTTTAACCATTTTTCTTACTTGATTTTGATTTGAGATGTCAGTTTTGGATAACATTGGTTTTGTGCCAAATTTTTTAATTAGTGATTTTTCTAATTTGGAATTTTTTTGGTCATCAATATCTACTAAAACAACATTAGCACCAACACTACTGAGAACTTGTGCAAATCTTGAACCTAATCTTCCAGCAGAACCTGTAAGAATAACTGTTTTATTTTTTAGATCAAATAGATTTGTACTTGAGTTCATTCTGTCATTTCATAGTAATGGGTTTTTTAAGTTTTGAGGATTTTTTTGCATTAAGAACTATTTGTAACGAATGAATGCTATTACTTATACTATTAATTGTCATTTTTTTTGTTCTAACACAATTTAGAAAATGACGTATTTCTTCAATATACATATCATTATGATCATATTTTTTTAATTTTAATTCTTTAGTCCATTTTTTCTTTTTAGATGAATAAATTTTAATTTCATTTGTAAGTAGATTACAAAAGATTATTCCATTATTTCCAATTATCTTACAATAACGTGATGGAGGCTTTTCAAAAAAGTTTAGATGAATGTTAGCTATAATTTTATTTTTAAATTGTAATAACATTAATGAAAAATCATCAGCGTCGATCTTTAGATTACTTATTTTTCTAACTATTGAATAGACTTCTTTTACATTTCCAAAAAGCCAGTGAAGATAATCAATTTCATGAATGTTTGTTAGTGCAGCTCCTCCACCAAGATCAACTCTTCCAGCATATCCCTTTGAATAATTTTCATATGGATGCCAATCAGGTAAAAATGAACCATTCTCACTATGAACAGAAATAATTTTGCCAATTTTGTTACTAGAAATTAATTTTTTTAGTCTTTTAATACATGGATGAAATCTGAAATTACATCCAACCATTGTAACTATTTTATTTTCTTTTACAATTGACTCTAGTTCATTAACTCTATTCATTGAGTTTGATAATGGTTTCTCAATGAATAATGGAATTCCAAATTTGGCCAATTTGATTGCAGTATTAACATGAAATTTGGTTTCATTTGTTATAAATACAATATCAGGTTTTTCTTTGATGCAATTTGTAATTGAACTAATTACTGTACAATTTCTTTTTTTAAGATAATTATCTTGTTTTTGTTTTGTACAAACAATTATTTTACAATTAGTAAGAGAAATTAGATTGTCTATATGTCGTTTTCCGATTGAACCATAACCGATGATTAATACCTTCAAGTGGTTTTATCCAACTGTATGATAATATTAGTTTTCAATATTTTCTTGAGAGTAATCTAATTTTATAATAATACTATTTATTCCAAAATCTTAAATGACCTAGATTAAAAAATTTCTTAATAAGAGATAGAATAATGAAAAAACAAAATTCTCAAACTAAAATTTCAAAAATACTCAAAAATAAAAAAATTTTAGTTTCAGGTGGTGCTGGCAGTATAGGAACTACATTAGTGAAGAAACTTTTAGAATATCCTGTACACTCAATTCGAGTTTTAGATATTAACGAACATGCATTGTTTGAATTAAAACATGAAATTACTGATTCTAGACTGAGATTATTACTTGGTAGTATCTTGGATAAAGATCGAATAGAAATGGCAGGAAAAAATGTAGATATAGTTTTTCACACTGCAGCCATAAAAAATATAGAAATATCAGAATACAATCCAATTGAAACAATTGATACTAACATTAATGGTACTGTAAATATGATTAAAATGGCAATTAGAAATAAAGTGAAAATATTTCTTAACATAAGTACTGACAAAGCTGCTAATCCATCAACACTATATGGTACAACAAAACAATTAACAGAAAGATTGACCAGTTGGGCTGGTGTGCATAATGAAGAAACAAAATTTGCATCAGTTCGTTTTGGAAATGTCATGGATTCACGTGGAAATGTCTTTGAACTTTGGGAAAAAGAATCAAAAGAGAAAAAACCGTTATCAATAACTCATGCTTTGGCGGAAAGATATTTCTTCAAATCTGATGAAGCCACTGATTTTATTTTAAAATGTTTACTAGCAATTAATGTAGGAGAAATCTTCATCCCTAAAATGAAATCGTATAAAATTAAAACTCTAGCACAAAAATATTCAAAAAAACATAAGATAGTTGGTCTTAGGCAAGGAGAAAAACTAAAAGAAACTCTAATTACTAAAGATGAAACAAAAAAATCATTAGAAAAAAGTGATATGTGGATACTTAGTCCATATGATAACTAAAAATAACTTATTGTGATTCAAAAAATTCATAGATTGTTTGAACAAGAAGATCTTTTTCTTCTGCTGTCATGTTAGGATATAAGGGAAGTGTCAAAACTTCTTGCGAAACCTTCTCAGTTATTGGCAACAGTTTCTTATCAATTCCAAATTTTTGCTGATAAAATGATGTGTTATGTATTGGAGAAAAATATACTTTTGAGAAAATTTGCCTCTCTGTTAGAAAATCATGGAGTGAATCTCGTGTGGTTTTATCAGGAAGCCTGATTGTATACATCTGATAAATATGCTCATAGCCAGCAGGTGCAGTTGGTACTTTGACCTTGGGTAGTTTTGATAATCTGGATGATAGATATTCGGCATTTTCCTGACGCATTTTGATTATTTTTCCAAGTTTATTTAGTTGAGAAATCCCTAATGCTGCAGTTATTGACGACATTCTCCAATTGTAACCAAGTTCCAAGTATTGTGCTGAAGAAGGATTATTGAAATAATTTTTTTGATCTAAACGTCCATGTGAACGAATTGATTTTATTTTTTCTATTATTTCTCTAGAATTTGTAACTACTGCACCACCTTCACCAGTTGTCAAAACTTTATTCCCACAGAAACTAAAAATTGTTGCATCTGACAGTGATCCAACCTTTTTACCTTTGACAGATGAACCAAGAGATTCGGCACCATCTTCAATCAATAGTAGATTATTGTTTTCTGCAGTTTCTTTTATTTCAGAAATTTGACATGACATACCACCATAATCCATTGGAATGATAGCTTTGGTGGAAGATGTCACACTTTTTTCAATAAGTTTGGGGTCAAGACCTAACGTCTCTTCTTCAATGTCTACAAATGACGGAGTAGCATTAACAAACAACACAGAATTTGCTGTGGATATGAATGAAAATGATGGGACAAGTATCTCGTCACCGTCACCTAATCCAAATGCCAATAAACTTGCATGAAGTGCAGAAGTTCCTGAATTTAATACAGCAGAATAATCAACACCGACATAATCACAAATAGCATTTTCGAATTCATCTATTTCAGGACCAATAGCCCAATTGGAACCACGTTTTACAATTTTTGTAATTAAATTAACGTCTTCATCATCAGTATAGATTTTGTATAAAGGAAGCTTCCACAATTTTTCAGAGTTTTCTTGATTCATTATATTCATTTCATCTTTTTTTTAATAAATTAAGTATTGCATCACCTATACGTTCAGAAGCACGTCCATCTAACTTGTAAAAGAACTCTTCAATGAATCTATCAATTTTTTCATCTGTGATAGGATTAGAATTAAAGATTTTTTCTATTGAAGGTATAATCATAGATTTGTTTTTACACTCTAAAACTACGCCTTTTTCTTGAAATAGATCAGCCTCAAGATCATAAAAATTACAAACAATTATTGGTTTTTTCTGTGCAAGAGCAAAAACAAGTGATGATGAACCTGAATATGCAATTACAACATCTGAATTTTTAATATATTCTGCTACATCACCATCTTTATGAATAGTAATTGATTTGTCAATTGGATGAATTAATTCTTCATAGTCTTTAATCTGTTCACTTGAAGGATGAATTTTTACGGTTAATGACATTTCATTCTTATGTTTAGAAATTTCACTTACAACACCACTAACTAATGAATCTCTTTGATCTCTAGTCCAGAAACCATGTTCATACATGGCATGAGTTAATAACAAAACTCTTTTTTTTCCATCGGTTTTTTGATCATAATTAATTTTCTCTAGTCTCTCAAAAATATCATCATACATTGGTATTCCTGTTGGAATCAAAGATGTTTTTTCAAATCCATTTTTTATTAATGTGTCAACAAGTTTTTTTGTTTCAACAAAATGAAGATCCACAGAAAATTTTGGGTTGTAGAGATTTGTATAAACTGATAGATGGTAATACATGTGAGTGAAAAAATTGCTAATTATTGTTGAAAGTTTTGTTTTGGTAGCTAACTGAGTATTTAATACAAATAGATATTTGAATAGAAAAAATCTCCCTCGTCTCATAAATTTTTTATTTTTCTCATCAACATCAGTAGGAACAGATCCTTCGAAAAAACTTTTCAAATATGACCTGGCAAGCTCAAATTTGCTAGTTTGTTTCATAAATTCAGTTACTAATTCACCTACTACTGGAATTTTCATATGCCTTCCAGCAATTGATAAGGCATAATCTGGAAGATTTAATGTTGGTGCAGCCCAAATAATGTCTGGTTTCACTTGTTCTATAACTTGAATGGCATTTTTGAAATCATGAATATCTAAAATTGTTAAATCTGAATTTTTTGTATATTCAATATTAAGACGCTCTGGTTGATAGACTAGCCATGTTATATGAACATCAGATTTGCTTCTCATATATGGCAAAATACGCTCAAAACACAGAGTCCTATATGATTTTACAGTAGGCAGTGTATGTAAAACTGTCAAAATTTCTATCATTTAGATATGAATTATGCTCATCATTATAAAATCTAATTTCAAAAAAGCTTCCAAAGGTTAATCAATAATTGTTTTTTAGCACAAAATGATGAAATGTGTAATTTTGGCAGGTGGTTATGGTACTAGAATATCAGATTTTGATAATAAAGAATCAATTTTGAGACCTAAACCTATGATTGAAATCGGAGGAAAACCAATTTTATGGCATCTTTTAAAAATTTATTCAAATTATGGCATTAATGATTTTATAATTTGCTGTGGATATAAAGGAGAACAAATTAAAGAATATTTTAACAATACTGATTCAGCTCCATGGAATATTGAAATGGTTGACACAGGTCTTAATACAATGACTGGAGGTAGGTTAAAAAGAATTCAGAATCACATAGATGATACCTTTTGTGTAACTTATGGTGACGG
>MDSW01155359.1_pt1 | contig 19329 bp, 20 predicted proteins | sample 811171 | NCBI WGS metagenome assembly MDSW01 (sample SAMN05326641, study PRJNA326480) | marine metagenome | isolation source: seawater | place: Atlantic Ocean: North West | collected 2012 | reverse complement strand
GAATTTAATCTCTTTCCAGAGTTAATATGTTACGGTCCTTTTTGCCTGAGAGATTCCTGGGTGGTTGCTCCTTCGGCGCTACATTAAAGTAGTCTCTCCCGTATAAATACTCTAACACAGAAAATATTAGGGATCCAACTAAATTAATAGTTTTATTTAAATTAAATGTTCAATTAGATAAGTAAAATTAATGTATTTTAGACAAACTGATTAACTTATCTTTTAAGGCTAATTTTTTTTTCTTTAATTCTCTTAAATTGAGCCAAGATTCAGATGTTCTATCATTTAGTCTTTTTTTTGTTATTTTTCTAATTTGCACATCTATTTGTTTTTTTTCTTTTGTTAAGTCTTTTATTAAAGACATGATCTTTTTTTATCATATCTTTTAAGAATTATAAAAAATTAATTAAAATTTTTTTCTACTTTAAAGTTAATAAATCTAATGAGAACAGCAAACATAACGATTAAACCTCCTATCCAGACAACTATGGGTGGATTCTCTTTTAAGAAAATCCAGGCCCACAAAGGACCGAGAACTGCTTCAGTAAGCATAATAATGCCAACAAAAGCAGAAGTTGTTGATCTTGCACCTATAGTAATTAAAATAAATCCAATACCAACTTGAAAAAAACCTGCAATAAATCCTAAAAAAATATCATTATAAGAAATAAAAATTGTCGTTGATAATATATAACCAATTATTGCAGCACCAATACCTGCAATTAATTGAAGTGGTATCATATCAATATTAGGATATTTCCTAATTACCAAAATTAGAACTGCAAAGGATATTGGCATAACAAATGCAACTATATTTCCCTGGATTTGACCTGGAGACAAGGAACTTCCAAGCATTAAAATTATACCTATAAAAGCTAAGATAATTGAAGATAAAGTAATTTTAGAAATTTTTTCTTTAAGAAATATATATCCAAAAATTGCTAAAAATATAGTTTGAGTTTGAATTATAAAATTAGCATTAGCAACTGTTGTATTATACATAGCAAATACATAACTAGCATATCCAAAAGCTAAAACTGTTCCACCTACTAGTCCTGGAATACCAGAATTTATTATTGATCTAAATACTTTTGATTTGTAATTAATTAATAAGAATATCAAAATAAATAATGAGAAAAAAAATGATCTCCAAAATAATATTTGCCAAAGATTTGCTCCATCAAAAGATTTAACAATTAATCCACCAAAACTTAAAAAACATGCTCCTAAGAAAACTAAAAAAGGTCCAGGTATTTTTAAAAAAAAACTCATGTTATTCGATTAATAATATTCTTAGTTTCTAGGTTATAAATTTTAAATAAATTTTCAGAGTCAGATAATGTCACCTCTTTAAATTTTATTTTTGATCCTGGAGTAATCTGAACAATTTTATCATAGTCAGCACTTATAACTACAGCAATTTTTGGATAACCTCCAATTGTACCATGATCTGAAAGCATTATTATTGGATTTCCATCTGCGGGAACCTGAATAACACCTTTGATTAAACCTTCAGATTTTATATTTGTATCTATTACATTTTCAATTTTTTTTCCCTCTAATCGCATTCCCATTCTGTCTGATAATTTTGAAACTTTAAAATAAGAATTAAAAAAAAAATTTTTTCCTTGTTCTGAAAAATAATTAAAGTTAGTTCCTTTAATTACTCGAATTTGTTCAATTTTTGTATTTGTATAATCTAATTTTTTGACCTGAAAGTTTTGATCAAAGTTTGAGATTAAAATTTTATCGCCTTTTTTTAAAAGTTTTCCATCATTTGCTCCAACCTTTGCCTTAGTATTTATAGAACAACTATCGCCAAATTTTTTTGTTTCAAAACCCCCTGAAACTGCAAAATAACCATAGACTGATTTATTTGTTGATAAAATATCAATTTGATCTCCGTTGTTTAAAATATAGCTTTGATAACATTTGCCTTTTTCTAAGATAGAATTATTTTTGATAATATTAAAATTTACATCTCCAGTTATTGCAAAACAAACTTTCTTACCATTAAATTTTATTAAAGGACCTTGATATGCAAATTCAATTGTTGAGGAATTTTTTTTATTATTCACCAAATAATTTGAGAGTAAATAATTGCGATTGTCCATAGCTCCACTGAAAGGAATACCTATATGATAAAGGTTTTTTCTACCCAAATCTTGGTAGGTTGTATTTATTCCAGATCTTAAAATTTCAAAGTTATTTTTTGTCATCCCAATTGTTGTATTCTTTACTTGTAATTTTATAAAAAGTTACCTTGTCTCCAGGATTAATTAAAGCTGGGTTAGATTCGTTATTTTTGTTAAAAATACTTATAGGAGTATTTCCAATTATATTCCACCCTCCAGGACTCTCAAAAGTATAAATATTACAAAACTGTTCAGTTATTCCTATTGATCCTTTAGGAACTTTAACTCTTGGTGTTTCTAATCTTTTAATTCTAATTTTCTTATTTAAATCTCCTAAAAAAGGCATTCCAGCAATAAAGCCGGTCATATAACAGAAATATTCTTTTTTAAAAAAATTATCTAAAATTATTTCTTTAGATATTTTTAATTTTTTTTCCAATCTATTTAAATCAAGTTCAAAATCATTCTCAATGCAAACTGGCACCTTTATCATTTTATTTTTTATATCTTTGAATCTTTGTATATCTAAATTTTCTACTTGTTTTTTTATTTTATAAAAATTAGTTAAATTTAAATCAAAAGTAATAATTATTTTATTATACGATGGAGAAATATTTGTTATTCCAAGTATATTTTTTTTCTTAAGATTGTTGAAAAAATTTATTACATTTTTGTTGGTCTGCTTATTAACTTCCTTGCCAAAATCACAGTATAAGGCTGCGTCACCAAGATTTGATATATTTTTTAGCATGTCATGTTATAATTCATAATTATAAGTATGGAAATTAATATAAACTGTGATTTAGGTGAAAAATCAAAACATCATTCAAACCATAATGATCCTAAATTATTGGAAATTGTTAATTCAGCAAATATAGCTTGTGGATATCACGCTGGAGATGCTGAAACTATGAATAATATAATAGGCATATCTAAAAAAAATGGTGTTAGTATTGGTGCTCACCCTTCCTTTAACGATCCCGAGAATTTTGGAAGAAAGAGAATGAATTTATCTTCTCAAGAAATAAAAAAACTAATAATAGACCAGTATGAAATTTTACAAAAAATTGCATTATCTAATAATGAAAATGTTACACATATAAAACCTCACGGTGCATTAAACAACATGGCTTGTGAAGATATTGATTTGGCTTTAGTTATTGCAAAAGCTATAAAAGAAGTAGATAAAAACTTGATTTATCTTGTTCCTACAGGGTCAAAAATGGAAATTTCAGCAAAAAGATTAAATATGAAAATTGCTTGTGAAATATTTGCAGACAGAAATTATGAAGATGATGGTAATTTAGTTTCAAGATCTAAGCCCTATGCATTAATTACTGATCCAGAGAAAGCAAAAAAACACATACTAAATATGGTTAAAAATCAGGCGTTAAATTGCCACTCTGGTAAAAAGATACCTTGTGAAATTGATTCAGTTTGTATACATGGCGATAACGAAAATTCATTAGCAACTGCTAAATCTATTAAAAATGATTTAATTGAAAATGGATTAATACTAAAACCTTTAAATAAGTTGAAAAAATTTGATTAAAATGATTAAAAAAATTGCAATATTGTTGTTAACTTTTTCTTTATATAACAGTTTAGCAATGGCAGCTGGAACAAGTAGCAACGGATCAAGTAAATCATATTATGATAAGGCTTTGCCATATATAAAAACAGCTAAAAAATTTGAGGCTAAAGGTAAAATTGAAAAAGCTAAAAAAAGATACTCCAAAGCATTAAAATATCTTTTAAAATCCAACAAAGAAAAACCATTACAAGCAGATACTTTAAATTATTTAGGTTTTACATCTAGAAAACTAGGAGATTATGAAAATGGAGAAAAATATTATCTTCAAGGTTTAAAAATTAATCCAAATCATAAAGGTATTAATGAATATCTAGGGGAACTATATTTTGCGACAAATAGAATTGATCTTGCAAAAGAAAGATTGAATATTTTAAAAAATTGTAATTGTGAAGAATATGAAGAATTAAAAAAAATTATAGAAGGAAAAAAAACCTCTAAGTATTAGTTTAGATTTTGTACCATTTGATCTGGCAACCATAAAGCAATTTCAGGAAAAATAATTATTATTATTACAGCAAGTATCATTAATAAAAATAATGGAAATGCACTTTTAGCAATATAGCCCATATCTTTATTTGCCATTCCTTGTAAAACAAAAAGATTAAAGCCAACTGGCGGAGTAATTTGTGCCATCTCAACCACAACTACTAAAAATATTCCAAACCAAATCATATCAAAACCAGCTTGCCTAATCATAGGCTCAATAATTGCCATTGTTAAAACTACTGCCGATATTCCATCAAGAAACATCCCTAAAATAATATAAAAAATCATTAAAACTAAAATCAATATATATGGTGATAATTCCATACCTTCTATCCAAATTGCCAGGTTTCTGGGAAGTCCTGTAAATCCCATTGCTAAAGATAGAAAAGATGACCCAGCCAAAATAAATGCTATCATGCAAGAAGTTTTTGTTGCTCCAAGCAAAGATAGTTTAAAAGTTTCTAAAGTTAAACTTTTCTGAAAAAATGAAAGAAATAGTGCTCCTACAACTCCTAAAGATGCTGCTTCTGTAGCTGTTGCAACCCCTGAGTATATAGATCCAATAACAGATAAAATTAAAATTATAACTGGCAGTAGTTGCTTAGATTTTTTAAACTTTTGTATTAATGTATAGCTTTTAAAAGATTGTGGCATCATTTTTCTGTTAATTAATGACCATATAATCACATAAAACATAAATATTAGAGCAATCATAATTCCAGGTAAAATTCCAGCAATGAATAATTTTGCAATAGATTCTTGTACAGTGACTCCATAAATTATTAAAATAATAGATGGAGGTATAAGAAGACCAAGAGTTCCGGATCCTGCTAAACTTCCAAGTAAAATTTTCTCTGGATATTTTCTTTTTCTTAGTTCTGGAATTGACATTTTTCCAACTGTAGCAACAGTTGCAGCTGAAGAGCCTGATATTGCTGCAAATAATGCACATCCAACAACATTTACATGTATTAAACCTCCGGGTAATTTTTGCATCCACGGAGACAACCCTTCAAATAAATTTTCAGATAGTTTTGTTCTATATAATATCTCACCCATCCAAACGAATAATGGTAATGCAGTCAAAGTCCATGATGAAGATGTTCCCCAAATAGTCGTTGCCATAGCATCACCAACTGGCCTAGAAGTGAAAATTATCATACCAATTGCAGAGACTCCAATCATGCTTATAGCTACCCAAATACCAGTGCCTAGGAAAATTAATAAAATGCTTATAAAGAAAAATATAAGAAAAATTTCAGTCATTATCTTTTTAATATTTTTAAAATTAATTGATGAAAAACAGCAATAAAAAAAATTATTGATCCGATAGCAACACTTGTTTGTGGTATCCAAATTAAAATTTCGTCTGCGCCTTCACTTCTCTCTTGAAATTTATAAGAAATTAATAGCATTTTAGGAAAATAAAAAGCTAGATACCCAGAGAAAAAACTTGCAACAATTAAACACCATAACTCTAAAAATCTTTTCTTAGTTTGAGATGCTTTTTCTAAAAATAGAGTTATTCTTATATGACCACCCTCTACAAATGTATAAGCTAAAGCAAAAAATGAGGCAGCTGCCATACAATATCCTGAATACTCAGCCAAACCTCTAATGTAAAAACCAAAAATTCTTGATGCAATACCAGTTAAAATAAATACTGCAACTAATATCAAAAAAAAAGCTGCCAGATATCCTGATAGCTTATAAATTATTTTTAAATAATTATTTATCTTACTAAACATAATAAAAAGGCCGTTTAATTATACGGCCTTTTTAAAAATTAATAAAATTATTTATAAGCAGAAAGAACTGCAGCCCCTCGAGAACCTGCTCGGTCAGCCCATTCTTTTGACATAGTTGATCCTACTTTTTGAAAATGACTTTCAAGAGCAGAATTAACCTTTCCTACTTTCATTCCTGCGTCTGCTAAAGCTTTTTTGTCAGCTACATTTCCTTTTTTTGACAAATCCCAACCTTTACGTTCAGCTATGGCAGCTTCTTTCATTACGAGTTTTTGTGTAGATGTATCAAGCTTATTCCATGCGTCCTTATTAACTATGATCATATTTTTAGGAAACCATGCTGCAATATCATAAAAATATCCAACACCATTTTCCCATATTTTTTTATTTTTACCTGTTGTAGGTGAAGTTATCATACTTTCTACTGCACCAGTTGAAAAAGCTTGGCTTATTTCAGCTGCTTCAATTTTAGTTGGTGCCATTCCTGTAAGTTCAGCAATTCTTATAGTCGCAGAATTGTATGCTCTAAATTTTAAACCCTTAAGATCAGCTACACTGTTAATTTCTTTTTTACTATATAATCCTTGAGCTGGCCATGGAACTGCATATAAAAAAACCAAACCTTTTTCATCTAATCCTTTAACTATTTCAGGCTTTGAAGCTTTATAAAGTTTCATTGCATCATCATAAGTCGTTGCAAGAAAAGGCTGTGAATCAACTTCTAACAAAGGATCTTCTTTACCTAAAGCTGACATAAATCTCTCGCCAATTTGAGCCTGACCAGTTCTTACCGCTCTAAATATTTCACCGCCTTTAAACAGTGAACCACCAGGATGTGTAACAATTGTTAATTTTCCACCACTTTTATCTGTAACATTTTTAGCAAATTCAGTTGCATTTGCAGAATGAAAATTTCCTGCACCATATGCAAGAGCCATATCCCATTTTTCTGCTAAACTGATATTTGTTAAAAAAAGTAAAGAAACTAAGATAGAAACAAAGTATTTTACAAATTTCATTTTTCCTCCATTTTTAAAAAATCCATTTCATTATGTATAAGAAGACAAATCAATAAAATTTTTTTCTACTTTTGATTGAAAAATATGTTTTTTTTAATATTATAAATTTATCTTGATAGAAGAACTCATAATATTAACTCAAATTATATTTATTGATATAATTTTAGCTGCAGATAATGCAATTATTATTGGATTAATTGCTGCGAATTTTGTACCCAAAAATAGAAGGCAAATAATTCTTTGGGGAGTAGCGGGTGCTTTAATTTTTAAAATAGTTTTTGCTTTATTCGCAACTTATTTATTTAAGTTTTACTTTATTAAAATACTTGGTGGTTTATTATTAATATGGATTGTAAATGATCTTAGAAAAGACTTGATTGAAATCAAGAAAGTTAGATCACCTACAAAAAAATCTAAGGAACCATCATATATACAAAGTGTATATAAAGTACTTTTTGCAGATATAACTATAAGCTTTGATAATGTGATTGGTGTTGTTGGAGCATCAAAAGGACATTTTGGATTTATGATATTTGGTTTAGTTTTATCAGTAATTCTGACAGGAGCTCTTGCAACAGTATTAGCAAATTATATTCAAAAGCATTTATGGATTGCATATGTTGGTTTAGGTTTTATTTTATTAGTTGCACTTCAGTTAGTAATTGGAGGACTAGCAGATTTAGAAATATTATCAATTAATGAAAGTTTTAAAAATTATTTTTAATAAGAATATTTTTTTGTTGGATATTTACTAGATTTTACCTCTTTTTTAAATTTTAACACAGCTGAGTTGATTATTTTTTTTAAATTTATATATTTTTTTATAAATTTTATATTTACATCTGTTAAACCTAGGATATCATCCGTCACAAGAACTTGACCGTCACAATGTACGGAAGCTCCTATTCCAATAGTTGGAATTTTTATTAGATTTGATATTTTTTTGGAAATATCACCATAAACACATTCTAATACAATTGCAAAAGCTCCACTTTTTTCTAGAGCTTTAGCATCTTTAATTAATTTTTTTTTTTTCATATTCAGTTTTACCTTTTGATTTAAATTTTCCTTTTACTGTTTGTGGAGTTACCCCTATGTGTCCTAATACAGGAATTTTATTTTTTACTAAGTGACGAACAATATTCATAACTCTTGTTCCTCCTTCAATTTTTACTGCATCACATCTAGTCTCTTTAATTGCTTTTTTTGAGTTTTTGAGCGCTTCAGATTTATTCCTGTATGTATTGTATGGAAGATCAATTACTAAAAGACTTTTTTTAACGCCCATTCTGACACTCTTCGTATGCTCAAGCATCATTCTTAGATTAACTTTTCTTGTGGTGTTATAATTATAAAGAACAGATCCCAAAGAGTCTCCAACTAAAACAATATCTGTGTGATTATCTACTATCTCAGCAATATTTTTGGAGTATGCAGTTAAACAAACAATTTTAGATTTTTTTTTTTACTAATAATTTTTCTTATTTTACTATTCATTATTCTAATTCTATCGTACTTGGTGGTTTTGAAGTTATATCGTAAACCACTCTATTAATACCTTTTATATTATTAATTATTTTATTTGAGACAAACTGCATAAATTCTTTTGAAAAACTATAAAAATCAGCTGTCATACCATCTTCAGAAGTAATTGCCCTTAATAAACAAATATATTCATATGTTCTATTATCTCCCATTACTCCGACAGTTTTAACTGGTAGTAAAGCTGCATAAGCTTGCCAAATTTTATCATATAAATTATGTTTTTTAAGTGCTTGAATATAGTAAAAGTCAGCCTCTTGTAAAATTTTAATTTTTTGTTCAGTGATGATTCCTGGCATTCTTATAGCTAATCCTGGACCTGGAAATGGATGTCTTTTAACTATTTCATTGCTTAGTTTTAATTCCAAACCTAGTTTTCTGACTTCATCTTTAAATAAATATCTTAAAGGTTCAATTAACTTTAATTTCATTTTTTTTGGCAAACCACCAACATTATGATGGGACTTTATCTTTGATGTTTGACTGCCTGTGACTGACTTACTTTCTATTAAATCTGGATAAAGTGTACCCTGTGCTAAAAATTTTACATTTTTAATTTTTCTAGCATATTTTTCAAAAATTTTTACAAATAAATTTCCAATTTTTTTTCTTTTTATCTCTGGATCAGATACATTTTTAAGTTGATTTATGAATTGATTTTTTGCGTTAACATAAGAAAGATTTATTTTAAAACGTTTTTTAAAAGTACTTATAACTTGTTTTTCTTCATTCTTTCTTAGCAAGCCAGTATTTACAAAAATACAAATCAAATTTTTACCAATCGCTGAATGAAGTAACTTAGCGACTACACTGCTATCTACTCCACCTGAAAGTGCACAAATTACTTTAAATCTTCCAACTTGATTTTTAACTTCATTTATTAACTTTTTTTTTTGTTGGATTGAAGACCAGTTCCTTTTTAACTTACATATTTTAAATACAAAATTTTTTAATATTTCTATTCCATTCTTAGTATGAGTTACCTCTGGATGAAATTGAATACCAAATATCTTCTTATTATAATTCTCAATAGCAGCGAGTCTTGAGTTTTTACTAGTTGCAATAACTTTAAAACCTTTTGGAAGAATTGTGACCTCATCAGAGTGACTCATCCAAACATTGTTAAAACCTTTTTTGTCAAAGAAGTTATTAATTAGACTGCTATTTTTTATCTTTTTTATCTCAGCCAAACCAAATTCTCTTGATTTAGATTTTTTTACTTTTCCCCCTAATTCTTTTGAAATAATTTGATGTCCAAAACAGATCCCTAATACTGGTATTCCTAGATTTAAAATTTCTTTATTAAAATTTACTTTCTTGATTTCATAGACATTAAGTGGCCCTCCTGATAAAATTATACCTCTTACATTATTATTTATTTGATTTAAAATATTCTTTTTATTATGGCTAATAATTTTAGAGTAAATTCCTAGCTCTCTTATTCTTCTTGCTATAAGCTGTGTAAATTGAGATCCATAATCTATGATTAAAATCTTATTAAGATTTTCCTCAAGACTCATTTTTGGCTTCAATGTTTGTTAATCTCTCTTTGATAGATTTTTTCTTATTACAAAGTTTTGAACAAATTATTTCAAATTTTTCAGTTAATTCTTTAACTTTTTTATAATCAGATTGTTTTAATTTTAAATCTATTAACATGTACATCGCACTTTCGTTTGAAGGTTCAAGCAATAAAGTCGTATTAACATTTTTTTCCTGCTCTATTAGGTTTTCTTCAACTTTATATATTTTTGCCAGATATAAATAAGATTGGGAGTCTTTAGGATTAAAAACTATATTTCTTTGAAATAAAAATTTTGATTCATTCAATTTACCTTCATCAAATAAAGACTTTGCTTTTATAAAAAAATTTTCTTTTGATATTGATTGAGAATTTAGAAAAATAAATAATACAAAAGAATATTTCAAAATTTTTAACATTTATTTTACCACTTTATCAATATTATGTACCATACTCTCATAAAAACCTGCTTTAGTAATTTTAATAAATTTAGGTTTATTTTTTAAATTATTCAATTTTTTTGTTCCAAGATACCCCATAGAAGATCTTAAACCTCCAATTAATTGATAGATAATCTTATCTACTGGACCTTTGTATTTAACAAAACCTTCAACTCCCTCTGCTACATACTTTGAAATATTTTTTTGTTTTTTTTGAAAATATCTGTCTGCTGATCCTTTGTTCATTGCTCCTATAGAGCCCATTCCTCTAAAACTTTTAAAATATTTTCCATTTTTTTTAAAAATTTTACCTGGAGACTCAGATGTACCCGCAAATAAAGATCCTATCATAACTGCGTCAGCTCCTGCAGCTAGAGCTTTTGTAATATCTCCTGAAAATTTAATTCCACCATCTGCAATAATTTTAATATTTTTTTTTCCTATGCCCTTTTTTACTGAAAGAATTGCACTTAATTGTGGAACTCCTATTCCTGCTACAATCCTTGTTGTACAAATTGATCCTGGTCCAATGCCTACTTTTATAATATCTACTCCGAGCCTTATTAAAAATTTTGCCGCCTCTAAAGTTGCAATATTGCCTGCACATAAAGCAGTTTTTTTTGGCTTTATTGACCGTACTTTTTTCACTATTTCTGAAACTTTTTTGGTATGACCGTGAGCTGTATCTATCACTATTAAATCAAGATTTTCCTTTAATATATTTTTTGCTCTATCATATTCTAAAGGGCCCGCACCTATAGCTGCTCCAACTAATAAATTTTTGGATTTTACTTTTCTTATTTCTTTAATTTGGTTTTTAATACTTAAATTTCTATGAATTATTCCTATACCACCTGATTGAGCAATAGAGATTGCCATTTTAGATTCTGTTACAGTATCCATTGCAGATGAAAGAATAGGTATTTTAAGTTTTAAGTTTTTTGACAATGAAGTCTCAGTTATTACATCAGAAGGTAATATTTCTGAGTATTTAGGTTCTAATAAAACATCGTCGAATGTTAGAGATTCTTTGATGGGATCCATGTTATTTTATATATGATTCTCTAAAAAATAAAAGAGGACCTATTGTAAAAATTTACAAATTATAAAACTTTCTTTCGAGTCTTTTCTACTTGCTTTTGGTTTAAAAATTTTAATTTCTTTAAATATTTTTTTTGCATCAGTCAATATTTCATTAAAAGATGATCCCATAAAAATTTTAGATATAAAGTATCCTTTATTATTGAGTATTTCTTTGGAAAAATTCATTGCATCTTTGCATAGTTCGCCAGTTTGGATTGAATCTAGATCTTTATTACCTGTTGTATTAACCGCCATATCAGAAAGTACTACATCTACTTTTGATCCAAAATATTCTTTAATTACGGACTTTTGAGAATATTCAGTAAAATCACCAACTAATTGTTTTATATTTGATATTTTATCAAATCTATTCAAATCAATAGACAAAATTTTTCCTTTTTTGATCTTTTTTGCAGCATATTGGGACCAGCTACCTGGAGCAGCACCTAAATCTATGAGAGAAATATCGTTATTTATTATATTAAATTTTTCATCCAGTTCTTGTAATTTATAAACTGCTCTTGATCTGAATCCATCAATTTTTGATTTTCTAACATAAATATCTTTTCTTTGCCTATTAATCCAATTTTTTGAAATTTTATTTTTTTTCAATTAATTTTCAAACCTTAAACTTTTTAATATTGTTTGATTATTTAAATTTTTTATACTTACTTTGACATTTTTATTTAGTCTCATATCTTTTCCATTTTCCCATATTCCTGCAGCTAGATGCAGGATTCCTATTTTATAATTAGGCAAATAAGGTTCTACAAATGTTTTTTTTTCTTCATCATATTTGGGTAACAAGTTGCTAGCTATCCAATTACAATTAAGAGGCAAAAATTCTGTTTCTAACAAATCAATATATACACTCATGTTAATTGCTAATCCTTCAGATCCGAAAACCTTTCCCGCTTTCAAAGTAGTTCTTAGATTATCTTGCCAATTTTTCCAGCATGGAGAATTTTCCTCTAATGAAAAAACTCCAATGTTTATATGAGGTGCAAAAGCAAGTTTTCTTGCTTTATTTATTCCTATTTTTGAACTGATTGCATGTTTAAAATTTTGAGATTTTATAAGAGCTAGTTTTCCAAATATCCATTTAACTTTTGATGTGATGCGATATCCTGCACCAAGAGTTTGAGTAATTCCAAGTTTTCCATTTTCACATGCTTTAAAATATAAAACTATAGAATTCCAATCATTTACCCATGCATCACAATCAATCCATAAATATTTATTATAACCGGGAAAATAATTCGGTAAAAATGCTCTTGATACTTGGCTTTTTAGCCACTCTTTATTGTTAATCTTATAACCTGGAACCTCTATATCCCAATTAGCTTTTTTAATTTTATCAACTTTTAATGATAATTTTTTCTTTTGTTCATCTGTTAAACCTGCATCAAGAATACAAATAGAAATATCTTTGCTTTCTGGGAATCTTTTTATTGAATCAATAAGTTCGTCTAATAATTCAAAATAATTTGAATCTGCTAATGATACAATTGTATTTTTTTTCATTTACAAAATATCTTCGTGTTCTTCGTAAACTTCTGATTGATCAATAAATTTTTTATTTAATTTCTCGTAATGTAAATAACTTATAGGTATCATTAAAAAGTATATTAAGCCTGATAAAACAAGTGCATTAAAAGTATAAATCAATACTATGCCGAAATACATTGCAACTGCTAATAATAAAAATATTGTCATTTTTCTAGGTACGGTAATTTTTTTAAATGAGTATGTAGGAATTTTGCTTATTAAAAGAATTGATACAATGACAAATAATATTGGAACAAATATATTATAGTTCAAGTTAAATAATTGAATATCACTTTGGCTGTATATTAAAGGCATAAGAACAATAACTCCTCCTGCAGGAGATGGAATTCCTTCAAAAAAGTTATCTCTCCAGGATGGGTCTTTACCAGTATTTACATTAAATCTTGCTAATCTTAATACAACACAAACAACATAAATTAAACATATAAGCCATCCAATTCTTCCAAGTTCATTAAGTTTCCAAAAATACATTATGAAAGCTGGAGCTACGCCAAAACTAATTACATCAGTTAAAGAATCAAGTTCCTTCCCAACCTTAGAAGTGCCTTGAATTAGTCTTGCTATTCTTCCATCTAATCCATCGATAATTGCAGCAACTATAATTGCTATTATAGATAAAGTAAAATTTTCATCAAAAGCAAATTTTATAGAACTTAGACCAATACATACTCCAACTAAAGTAAATATATTTGGCAATATGACTCTTGTTTTTTTATCGCTTACTAATTTGAAATTATTTTTTTTCTGTTCCATAAATTATTTTTTTGCTAGCAAAGTTTCTCCTGCTATTGTTTTTTGATTAACTTTTACTAAAGGTTTATAATTTTCAAAATATATTTCAGCTCTACTACCAAATCTAATCATACCAATTCTTGAGCCTTGATCAATCTCTTGATCTTTTGTTACTTCTGTTACAATTCTTCTAGCGATTAATCCTGCAATTTGTACAACAACTATTTCTTCTCCTAGAGAATTTTTAATTTTATAATAATTTCTTTCATTATCCTCACTTGCTTTATCTAAAGATGCATTTATGAATTTACCTGGTTTATACATTATATCTAATAATTTTCCTGAACATGGGGAACGGTTAACATGACAATCAAAAACATTCATAAAAATACTTATTTTTGTAAATTTTTTATTTTCCAAATTTAATTCCTTAGGCCCATTTGTTTCAATAACTTGCAAAACTAAGCCATCTGCTGGACTGGTTAAGTAATTATCATCATTAATTGATATTCTCTCAGGATCTCTAAAAAAATAATAAACCCAAATAGTCAAAAGAAGTCCGATAAATCCTAAAAAACCATTTAAGAAATACAGAATAATAGTCCCTAATGCAAAAATTACTAAAAATTTATAACCCTCGCTGTGGATTTGTGGAAATATTTTATCTAGCATATTATTAATTTGATGATTTTTAAGTTAATATGTATATAAATTTTTTAAATTCAATTAATTAGATACATCTAAATATGAGCAAAATTAAGGTAAAAAATCCAATTGTAGAGTTGGATGGCGATGAAATGACCAGGGTAATATGGGAATTTATTAAAAATAAGCTTATTCTACCTTATTTGGATCTAGATATAAAATATTATGACCTAGGTATTAAAAGTAGAGATAATACATCTGATAATATAACTATCGAATGTGCTAAAGCTATAAAAAAATATGGAGTTGGTATTAAGTGTGCAACAATTACTCCTGATGAATCAAGAGTAAAAGAATTTAATTTAAAAAAAATGTGGAGATCTCCTAATGGAACTATTAGAAATATTTTAGGTGGAACTGTCTTTCGAGAACCTATACTTTGTAAAAATATTCCAAAACTAGTACCTAGTTGGACTAATCCAATTTGCATTGGAAGGCACGCTTTTGGAGATCAGTATAGGGCTACAGATTTTAAAGTTCCAGGTAAGGGCAAGTTAGAAATAAAGTGGACATCTGAAGACGGAAAAGAAATTAAAGAATTTGAAGTATTTAATTTCCCTAGCTCAGGTGTTGCTTTATCAATGTATAATCTAGATGAGTCGATTAAAGATTTTGCTAGAGCTTGCATGAATTATGGTCTTAATAGAAAATGGCCTGTTTATCTTTCTACAAAAAATACAATATTAAAGAATTATGATGGTAGATTTAAAGATTTATTTGATGAGATTTATGAAAAAGAATTTAAAGAAAAATTTAAAGAAAGGAAAATATCATATGAACATCGATTAATTGATGACATGGTAGCTTGTGCAATGAAGTGGAATGGAAATTATATATGGGCATGTAAAAATTATGATGGTGATGTTCAATCAGATACCATTGCTCAAGGTTTTGGATCCTTAGGTCTTATGACTAGTGTATTATTAACTCCAGATGGAAAAACTATAGAGGCAGAAGCTGCTCATGGAACAGTAACAAGACACTTTAGAATGCATCAAGAAGGTAAAGAGACTTCAACAAATCCAATTGCTTCGATATTCGCATGGGCAAGAGGATTATATCATAGAGCAAAAATAGATAATAATGAGGAATTAAAAAAATTCGTAAAAACACTTGAAAAAATCTGCATTGAAACTGTAGAAGCAGGATCAATGACTAAAGATTTAGCAATACTAGTTGGTCCAAATACAAAGTTTTTAAATACAAATCAATTTCTTGATATTATTGATGGAAATTTAAAAAAAAAATTAAATTAGATTTTTCAATTTTTTTATTGCACTGTCAATTTGACTGATATTGCTACCGCCAGCCTGGGCAAAATCCGATCTTCCTCCTCCTCCTTTTCCACCTATTGCATCTGATCCTATTTTAACAAGTTTTACAGCGTCATATTTAGTTGTAAATTTATCTGTCACTCCAATAGCAAGTCCAACTTTATTATCTTTAATAGCAAATATAATGACTATTCCATCTACTATTTCTTTCTTACCCTGATCTACTAATTTTCTTAAATCTTTTGTTGGAAGATCAATCACTTTTTGAAATCTAACATTAATGTTGTTGATTTTTTCATCACTAACTATATTTTTCAATTTATCTTTTAAAATATTTTGAACAGATAGTTGATCAAATTGTTTGCTAAGATCTTTGATCAATTCTTTTTTATTTTCATTATCAAATTTTGGCTTTCCTCCAAGTTTTATTATCTGATCTGAAAGATTTTTTATTATTTCTTGATTTTTTTGTGAAGATAGATCCAATAATTTCTCTTTTTTAGTTAAGAATTCCTCTAGCTGTTTATCTCTTAGGGCCTCTACTCTCCTGATACCCGCTGAAATTGATGACTGGCTTACAATTTTAAATTTACCAATATCGCCAGTATTTCTTACATGAGTGCCCCCGCAAAGCTCTGTTGAAAAATATCTTTCTTTCTCATCCCCCATTGAAAGAACTCTAACCTCATCTCCATATTTTTCTCCAAATAAAGCTAATGCACCGTTTTCTACTGCCTCTTTTGGTGTCATTAACCTCGTTTTAACATCAGATTTTGTTTGAACCATTTCATTTACAAATTTTTCAATTTTGAAAATTTCATCATCTGAAATTGGTTTCATATGACTAAAATCAAATCTTAATCTATCTGGCGCAACTAAAGATCCTTTTTGAATAACATGCTTTCCTAAAACACGCCTTAAAGACTCATGAAGCAAATGTGTAGCTGAATGATAGGCTCTTATATTTTCTCTTCTATCAGTATCTATTTTCATTTCTACATTTTCATTTAGTTTAATAGAGCCATCCTCTACTTTTCCATAATGAACATATATGTCGCCAAGTTTTTTTTGAACATCAACAACTTTAAATTTAAAATTATTAGAAACAATAAAACCAGTATCACCAACCTGACCTCCAGATTCTCCGTAAAATGGGGTTTGGTTTAGAACTATCATTCCTTCCTCACCTTTTTTTAAATTTTCGACTTCTTTATTTTCTTTTATTAAAGAAAGAACTATTCCTTCTGCTTGATTTTTTTCATACCCTAAAAACTCTGAAGGTTCTAAATTTTCCTTAATTCTATACCATATTTCATCAACTGAACTATCGCCGGAACCTTTCCAATTTTTCTTGGCTAGCTCTTTACTTTCTTTCATTAGTAACTCAACTTTTTTATGATCAATAGTTATTAATTTACTTTTTAAAATATCCTCTGTTAAGTCTAATGGAAATCCATAAGTATCATAAAGCTTAAATGCAATTTCTCCTGGTAAAACTTTATCAACCTTACTAATTTCATTGTTTAAAATTTTCATACCTCTCTCTAATAAAACTAAAAATTTTTCTTCCTCCATTCTTAATGTTTCTTTAACCAACGACTCTGCTCTTTTAAGTTCAGGATAATTTCCTGACATTTCATCCATTAAAGTTTTATAAATATTAAAAAATATTGGGTCTTTAGATCCTAGAAGATGTGAGTGTCTCATTCCTCTCCTCATAATTCTTCTTAGTACATAACCACGACCTTCATTTGAAGGCAAAACACCTTCGGCAATTAAAAACGAGCTTGCTCTTAAATGGTCGGCAATAACTCTAAAACTTGAAATATTGTTTTCACTAGGCTTTGTTTTGACTGCATCAGAAATTGAATCTATTAACTTTATAAAATGATCTGTTTTATAATTGTCATGAGTCCCTTGAAGTAATGCTGCCATCCTCTCTAAACCCATGCCTGTATCAACTGATGGTTTAGGCAAATTAATTCTTTTATTTTTTGAAACTTGCTCGAATTGCATAAATACTAAGTTCCAAATCTCTATAAATCTATCCCCGTCTTGATCTTTGGTCCCTGGAAGATCTCCTTTTAAATGATCTCCATGATCATAAAAAATTTCTGAACATGGACCGCAAGGCCCAGTTTCTCCCATCGACCAAAAGTTATCTGATGTAGGAATTTTAATTATTCTATCTTCATTTAATCCACTAATTTTTTTCCATAAACTTAAAGCCTCATCATCTTCATTAAAAACAGTGAAATAAAGCCTATTTTTGTCTAAACCAAAATCTTTTGTTATTAGATTCCAGGCTAGTTCAATTCCTCTTTCTTTAAAATAATCTCCAAAAGAAAAATTTCCTAGCATTTCAAAAAATGTATGGTGTCGAGGTGTATAGCCAACATTCTCTAGATCATTATGTTTTCCCCCTGCTCTTACACATTTTTGCGAGGTAGTTGCTCTTTTATAGTTTCTTTTTTCTAATCCTGTAAAAACATTTTTAAACTGAACCATTCCTGAGTTGGCAAACATTAATGTAGGGTCGTTGCTTGGAACTAGATTACTTGATTCAATAATCTTATGATCATTTTTCTCAAAATATTTAAGAAAAGAACTTCTTATTTCATTTAATGTTTTATCAGCCATATTTTTAAAATACAGCATTTTTGCATGATGTCTATATATCTGAAGGGAAAAAGGCGCTATAAAATAGCGCCTTTTGAATAACTAAAAGTTATCTGCTAATTTTTTTTTGGTGGAACTTCTTCTTTTTCTTGTTCTATTGGATTTCCTTCAATTTTTTTTGAAATTACACCAGCTTTTTCTCTAATAGCCATTTCAATTTCAGCAGCTGCCTTGGGGTTCTGTTCTAAATAAAGTTTTGCATTCTCTCTGCCTTGTCCAATTTTTTCACCTTTATAAGCATACCAAGCACCAGATTTTTCAACTATTTCTGCTTTAGCACCTAGATCAATTAATTCTCCAGTTTTGCTGATTCCTTTTCCATACATTAAATCAAATTCAACAACTTTAAATGGTGGTGCAACTTTATTTTTAACTACTTTAACTCTAGTTGTATTTCCAATTATATTTTCTTTTTCTTTTATTGCTCCAATTCTTCTAATATCCATTCTGACAGATGAGTAGAACTTAAGTGAATTTCCACCTGATGTTGTTTCAGGACTACCAAACATTACACCAATTTTCATTCTAATTTGGTTGATGAAAATAACCATTGTATTTGTTCTTGAAACTGAGCCAGTTAATTTTCTTAAAGCTTGAGACATTAGTCTAGCTTGTAAACCAACATGATGATCGCCCATATCACCTTCTATTTCAGCTCTAGGGGTTAATGCTGCAACTGAGTCAATTACTAAAACTGACATAGAGCCTGATTTTATTAATGTATCTGTAATTTCTAAAGCTTGTTCTCCAGTGTCTGGTTGTGAAATTAAAAGTTCTTCAGTGTTTACTCCTAATTTTTTG
>MDSW01202057.1_pt1 | contig 19331 bp, 18 predicted proteins | sample 811171 | NCBI WGS metagenome assembly MDSW01 (sample SAMN05326641, study PRJNA326480) | marine metagenome | isolation source: seawater | place: Atlantic Ocean: North West | collected 2012 | reverse complement strand
TTTTCAAAAGACATATTCTCCCCGTCCATGGCGAAAAAACTAGTTTTCGCATCAACATTTGCCTCTTTTGCATTTAGTTTGCAATTTTGAATACCCTCATCAGAAATATCTATACCAATTGCAGTGGCTCCACAAGAAGCTGCAAATATTGCATTTTCTCCATTACCACATGCAAAATCAATTATTTTAACATTTTTATTACATCTCTCTTTTAGCCAATCTTGTTTATATTTTTCGCTTGATTTTGTTACTGAATAGTATTTCATATTCGCGAAATAATAATCAAATTTTTTCTTGTCTTTGATAAGTTCCTCTAAATTATCAATTTGAGAAATAGCATGAGTATCAGCTATTCTTTCATAACCTACCAATATTTTTCTCCTAATTTTAGAGTGTTCAATTTCTTTCAGTTTTCTCTCTTCAAGATTCGAATAATCTATGAAGGAATCATTATCTTCTGACATTTTAAAAATAATTTTAATTAAATAGTACCATTTAATTAAAATTAGTTCTTTAATTTTTTCTAGATATTATTCTAATAATTGCTTTATATTTTTTAATCTGAATTATTTGCTGTTTAAAACTAACTATCAATAATTTTTCTATAAAATGTAATTAGTTTTTTTTCTTCAAAATTCCAATTATATTTTTTGTGTACTTTTCGTTGACCATTAAAACCCATTTCTGAAGCAATTTCTTTATTTCGATATAAAAAATCAATAGCATTTGCAATTTCTTTTGAATTAAGAGGGTCAACAAGTAAACCATCATTTGCTTCTTCAATTATGCTTTTCCATAAATTAAAATTTGAAGCGATTATGGGTAGCCCAGCGTTCATATATTCAAAAAGTTTTATTGGCAAACTATCTTGATAATTTTTTATTGGATGGAGGGTGACAATCCCAGCAAATGAATCTTTGAAGACTTCTTTAATTTGTTGTTGATCAACAAAACCTAAATAATTAACTCTATTCCATATAAGTTGAGCTGATAATTTTTCTTTTAATTCTTTGTTCTGAAAATTACCACATAGATTAAGGGTTATTTCTTCATTAACAAGCGATAGTGCTTGAATTATTTCATAAATACCTCTATTCTCAGAAATACCTCCAACATAACAAATTGCTTTTGATTGGTTGATTGATGGCAAAAATATTGAACAAGCAGAAGTTTCAATAATTGGGAAATTTGCTATACAAATAAGATTCTTGTTATGTTTGCGAAGTAAATTTTCTATATATGGTGTTGCAGTAATTATTCCATCAAAAATAGGGAATGAAACTCTTTGGAATAAACAAAATAATTTTGAAATAAATTTCAAGCTTATTTTATTTAAATAAGGCTTTGCCAGCATCTGTGTAGGAATATCTTCATGTGAATCAAAAATTACTTTTTTTCTAAAAAGTTTGAGTATCAAACCAATAGGAATTAATTCTGGGTCATGTAAATGATAAATTTCGGCAGGAGTTTTTAAAGATTTATATAGAATTAAAAATGGTGTTAATAATATCCTTGCAAATCTATTTTTAATTTTTCTAACTGAGTAGATATTAACTCCTTGATAATTATCATTACCCATTCCATCACTAACAATAAAACTTGTCTTTAGATTATTTTTCATACAAGATAAACACATCTTATAAAAAATTCTTGAAGAATTTCTTTCATGAGCAGAAGTTAAATGAGCAATATGTATTTTATGTTTTTTGATCATAAAAAATTTTCATATATTAATTAAAGATAAAATTAATCAATTATCAAATGAAATTAATTAATTAATTAAAGTAAATAATCACGACTTAACCATGGGAATTTATTAATTAATCTTTTATCTATCTTACTTGACTTTGGTAATTTAATTTTATTTGATAGTTTCAATATGCTATGCAATGCTCTCGAAAATTCTGGAATTGGGTCAGAAAAATCATAACCAACTGAGAAAAACTTTTGGGATTTAGAAATATTTAAAAGATTCGGTAAGCCAAAATAAAAAAAATATTGGGTTAGAGCGTTTAAAGATTGAGGAAATAAGAAGTAATATCTATAACCTTTTTGATAATTAATATTATCAGGCAATTTTTCTCCAGCCAGATACAAAGCTATTAGCGATGGAAAATCAATCCCAGCTTTTATTGATAAAGCTAATGTCCCCCATAATTTAGGATTAATTTCAATAAGTTTGAATTTTTTATCTCTATTGTCATAGATAAATTCTATCTGACAAGGGCCGTGCCAATTAGTTCCTTCAATTAATTTGGAAGCGATATTTTTTAATTCAGGAATATCCGTTGTTATATTTATGGCTCCAGGCCCACCACTTATCGGATAAGTAAGCTCTCTAACTTGAGTAAGAATATATTTGGGCTGACCATATATTGATAATGTACAGGCATCATGAATATATCCAGGTATGAATTCTTGAACCATAGGAAAACTTTTATCATCTGGTGTCCTATTACCAATAGTATTAAGTTCATCCCAAGCCTTTACTAGTTGATCAAAAGAACTTACATATCTGATTCCATTTAAGACTCCAGTCCCAGTACATGACTTTACTACTAATGGGAAATTTGCTTCTTTGCAAATATTTTTTAAATCATCTTTTTTAGTATTATAAAAAGTTCTTGGAGTAGATAAACCACAGGAATTTGCCAATTCTGCTGTAAGTAACTTATTGTTGGCAATCTTGAAATTTTCAAATTTGGGTAACATTGTTGGTATTCTTTTATCAAGGTTAGAAAACCTGCTTAATGCATATGATGAATCTAATCCAAAAGGTATAACTGCATCATATTTATTGTTAATAACAAGTTGCAAAACTTCCTTAGAATATAAATTCCAATCATTTCCAGAGGTGGTTGACATTTCATGAAAATTATTTATGTATCTACTATTTCTTAGAAAACTTACCATTTTAGATAACTTCCAAGAGAGATCTACAGAGTAATTATTTCGAGATAAACTTCTTATGCCCTCTAATATTTGTGATCCTGGATAATCAGGGATTAGAATTTTCATTTTATGATTTTTAATATATGTATTTTTGATTAAAATAATATTTAAATTCAATTAAGTTTCCAGAAGGATCACACAAAAAAAATGATTTATGTTTTTCTGGTTTATCAGGCCATCTAGTAAAAAGATCTTTATAAAAATCTAAATTATTTTTTTCAGCTTTGGAATAAACTGCATCAAAAAGATTTTCTTTTAAGAATGTAAAGCCAAAATGCCTTGGATAAATTGAAGGCTTTAAATTTAGTTCCATTTGAGGAGTTAAATGACAAACTAATTGGTCACCAAAAATATTAAAAGTTATTCTGTCATCATATGTTCTTCCCACTGAGAAACCTAAAGATTTACAATAAAATGCTTTAGCAAGTTTTAAATCATGAGTGGGAATTGCTAAATGAAAAATTAGATTTTTTTCTTTACTTATCATGTTTTAAACCATCAATATTTGAAAATTAAGAAGTTATTTATCTTTTTCAAAAAGATAAGCTGTTGGGAAAGCTAAAGGATGGTTATATTTAGGGATATCTTTTATTCGAATAAATCCTTTTTTCAAAAGTATTTTTGCAAAATAGCTCTCATCATATTCTGCAACATTCGGAACCCAGTAATCAGTATAAACTGGATATTCAGTATCGTTTATATATTTATTTTGTTGAGATACTGCAGGCATAAATAAAAATTTTCCTTTTGGAGATAACATTTCTATTATTTCTTCAATCCAATCTTGAAAATCAAAAAATTTTAAATAATTTCTTAATTTACCCTTTAAAGATTGCATATCATCATTTACCTGTACGCAATTTATAGCACCTTTTGACCATATAAAATCAATATTAAATAATTCTTTTGGAAAAAATCTTCTTTTAAAAGGACCCCTCCTTGTGTAATTTTTATGAAAAGTTTTTACACCTCTTAATTTTTGCAATTTTGCAAAAAAAGGATTCTGATCAATTGCTATTAATTTTTTTGCGCCCATTTTTCTTGCTTCCAAAAGAGAATCCCCAGTACCTGGTCCAATATCAAAAAATACTTTTTCTGAAAGATCAATTTTCAAATGATTTATTGGAATTGAAAATTGTTTTCTTTTAATATTAGATTCATTGTAGTAATTAAGAAAATATGTGTTGTTGGTCTTTTTTGCTAAATCTAGTAATGCTTCTTCTGTATTTATAGATTTATTAAAAGGATTCATGATATTCAAAATTCACAATAATAATATAGCCTCTAAAAAACTAAGAATAAATTTTAAAATCTTTTTTAAATATTTTATTGAACATTCTCTGTAAATATTTTATTTTTTTTATGTATTTTTCATTGTTTGGAAAATCATAAAAGCTTTTTTTAGGGATTTGAATTAACTTATCGAGATCACTTTCTTTTATGCCAAGTTTTTTTGCAATATATTCTTTATCTCTCTTAAGCTCTATTGGATCATATAAATTTTCTTCTAATAACTTTAAGGCATCTTTTCGCGAAATCTGATTAGAAACTATAAGACTTGATAAGTGAGGTAATCTTTTATCAATAGCAAATCTTTTGGGCAAATAATAATTTTGAAAAAATTTGGTAAAAATTGATTCTCCGTGTTTTCTTGGGTATTCCTTATAATCCACTTTGTCTTTAAGTTCTTTTAAAGCCTCTTTTTTATTGTATTGCATATAGTTAAGGGGTCTTACAGTTCTTAACCCCTTTATAAATGGAAACCAAAAATAATAATCAAACATACTAAGTGTTTTATATGATTTTAATTTCTTATTACTATATTTTTTGTAAATAAAATTTAAATTTCTTGCGTCAAGATTATTACCTAACCAAGAACTTGGGAATATCCCTTCAGTTGCAAGGTTACCGCCTGATATTATGTATTTTATATTATTTTTAGCTGCAAAATGATAAATTGAGCTTGTGAATATATGATCTTGTGGAACATCTTGATTAGGAACTCCTGATTTTAAATAGGCCAAATGTAAATTTTTAATGTCTTCCCAGTAAACAACGTGGGTATGTAAATTAAACCCACAATACTTGACTATTGATTCTATATTTTTAACTGCCAATTCTGAATTCCATCCTGCATCAACATGAATAACAAGAGGTTTAAGTCCTAATTCATAAATTTTTAATGCAAGATATGAACTATCAAGTCCACCACTAAGTCCTAAAATGCAATCATATCTATTTCTTTTCCCTTTAATTTTTATTTGATTTACAATTTTTCTTAAAATCATTGAGCCTTTTTTATTTGGAAACCAGTTCTTTTTCGCGACCTCATTGAAGGTAAGGCAATGATTGCAAATTCCTAACTCATTGAACTTAATGTATGGATCAGAAGTATCCATAATACAATTTTTACACCTATGATATTTACGCATAGACGGAACTTAGTAATTAATATTTTTAAAAATTTCTTCTATCATTATATTAGAAGGATAAGTCAGTAAAACTGCCTTGTGAGGTCCGTAATATATAAAAAAAGATCCTGCAGCGACAGCATTAGCTCCTGCTTTTATTGAATTCTCAATATCCTCTAATTTTGAAATTCCGCCAAGATAAATTAAGGGAATTTTGATATTCTTTCTCACGGTAGTAATCAAATCTAATTCGGGGCCCGTCATAGAACCGTCTTTGTTAATAGAGGTAATTAATAATTCCCCAACACCTTGATTTATAAGATTATTAATTCTTTCAAATAAATCTGACTGATAAAATTTCATTGATCTAGTACAAAATAATTTATATTTTTTAAACCAATCTTTTTTAAAATCTAGGGATAAAATTACGCTTTGTTTTCCAAATTCACTGTATAAATCTTCTATAAATTTAGGATTATCTAAAATCCCCGATTGAATACAAATTTTTTCAATGCCCAATGAAAAAATTTTTCTAGCTTGTTCAATATTTTTTATCCCACCACCATATACCAAGGGCATAAAGCATTCACTACACATGTCTTCAATAAGTCTATAATTTGGTGGAATATTTTTTTTGGAGGCATTTATATCAATTATTATAAGCTCATCAACTTCTTTCTCATTAAAAATTCTTATCGCATTAATTGGATCTCCTATGTATTGTGGATTTTTAAATTTTTTTGTCTTTACAAGATTTCCTTCTATTAATGTTAATACAGGAATGATTCTTGGTTTTAACATTATTAGATATTTAAAAAGTTTTCAATTAAAGACAACCCAAATTTATGGCTTTTTTCAGGATGAAATTGAACTCCATAAATATTATCTTTCCCAAAAACTGCACAGAATTTAACCCCATAATTGCATGTAGCTATTGTAATGTCTGAAATTCTTGGAATTACACAATATGAATGTACAAAATAGAATCTATAAACACTCTCATTATTTAACAAAAGATTAGGTTTTTTTATTTCTATTTCGTTCCATCCCATATGTGGATAAATAGTTTCATTTTTCGAGATTGATTTAAAATGCATAACATCCGCATTAATTAATCCTAACCCCTCATTTTCTCCTTCTTCACTGGAATTGCATAACATCTGCATGCCCAAGCAAATTCCAAGAATAAAGTTTTCTTTGTTTTTTGCAAAATCCTTAAGTTTTGATATAAATCCTTTTTCTTTTAATGCTCTCATACCAGAGTCGAAATGACCAACTCCAGGAAGTATGATTTTTTTTAAATTAATTAAATCATTATCACCATTTAAAAGAACTGGTTCATATCCTAAATATTTAATTACATTATAAATTGATCCTGTATTTGATATACCCGTACAAATAATCCCTACTCTTTTCATTTAACTTTTTTATTAATTAATGACTTATATCCATTTAATAATATTACTTCTTCAGAATCCCAATTTAAATCAATGGCAGCAGAAAATAAAGATTCTTTTAAAATATTATGGTTTAAATTCTTTATTTTGTTAATTGCTTTTAGGAGATTTTCTTTATTTAGTTTTGAAATAGTAATCCCAATATTATATTTATTAATAATATCGACCATATCTGGAGAATTACTTGTGATTACAGGTAAGCCAGAAAAGATATATTCAAAAAATTTGTTGGGCAAACAAAGATTATCATTCAGTGAGCCATTATTTAAATAAGCAATTCCAATATCTGCCGAAGAAGCAATCTCTAAAATTTGATTTGTTTCTACAGCTTTATGGAGAAATATATTTTTATTATTTTTTGATTTTTGTTTTATAAATTCTTCCATTTCTCCATATCCCATAAATACAAGAAATAAATTTGAAGCATTTATTTCCTCGAAAATTGAAATTAATTGATTAATTGACCTGCCTTTAAATAATCCGCCAAGATATAAGATAATTGTATTTTCTGAAGATATTTTATATTTTTCTCTAAAGTAATTAGACTTATTACCTAATTTTTTTAATGGGGTATTTCTTACGGTAATAATTTTTTTAAGATTATATTCTTTTTCATACCAATTATGTATGCCTTTACTTACTACAACGACAAGATCTACATATCTGATAAAAAATTTCTCAGTAAGTTTTGAGATTTTTTTTCTAAAACCTTTTAATCCAAATGCTTCAGTTTCTAGTTCATGACAATCATATATAATCTTTGCATTAAAAAAGATTTTCAATAGCCATCCTATTGGGAGCAGTGAAAGCGAATGAATTACAATAAACTTAACTTTATTTTTAATAACGAAAAAGATTATCCTGATAATAAGTTCGAAATATTTTATAGTTTGAAAAAAAATTAATCTTGGAAGAAATCTTGATAGTAATGTAATTCTGTGTAGAGATGCTTTATCAGATATGGTCTCAAATTTTGGAAGATTTTTTTTATTTAATGCTAAGACATAAATTTTCAGAATATTTTTATCTTTGGACATAGAGTAAACTTGCTTCTTTACTCTGCTTTCATTTAGGAAAGGCGTTGGAGTTAAATGGCATAAATTAATCATATTTTGAAAATATATTATTTAATTAATTTTTAGGATTTGGAATAGATCCATAAATTAGGATTGATACAAAAAGAATTATTATTAAATTAATATCAAATATGTATCCTCCGACAGATGTAACTGCAAGATTTTTATAATGAGTTATTGCCCAAACATAAACTGATAGTGAAATAGCATTAGGAGCGCCTATTAAAAACAATCTATCTATTAAGTAAATTAGATAACCTACAAAAAAAGGAACAACTAAGATTCCTATCCATCCAAAGTTTGCATATGCATCAGCCCAAAATGCTGTTGGAGCAGAAGTTGTTACCTCAGTATTAGTATTTAAATCTTCACCAACCGCAAAGCTACTTCTTGCTGGTTCATAAGGTAATAAACCTCCTGGGTTTGGTAATGATTTTCCTAACAAGTAATCATACTTGTTTGGATAAGTTTCCATATAAATATATGCTGGTTCAATCCCTCCAGTCGTAATCCTACTGATAGTAGCGCTAGTAACTCCTTGAATATTCTCAAATCCTGAAAAGGTTGTAACTAATAGTGAGCAAGCCAATATTGCTGCTCCTGTATAAGTTATCATTTTTGAAATTTTTATAAGTCCATTAGAATTTATAATTAGATACAGAAATGCAAGGCTACAAAGTAAATCAATAAAAGGTAATTTTTCTACTGCAGATAGTAAAGCTAAGGAAACAAAAAACAAAAATACTATAAAAGAGAGCTTAGATTTAATAGCTTTTTTATTGAAGGAATCAGCAAATAAAATTAATACAACAAATGAGAGAATTTTATGCATAAATAATGAATACCAATGTAATTTTCCTTCAAATTCGTCACTCATAAGAGATCGTGAAACATTTGCTCCTAATCCATTATCAGAAATGGAAGTCAATTGAATTAATGCAATATTTTCTATCCCTATTTTATTTATATAGAGAATAAATATACTAACGCAAAATAATGCTATTAAGTTAATTAATAATAGTCTTTTATTATTAATTAATTTAGTATTTATTTTATTAAAATATAGTCTGTAGTTTAACTTACCTATATGATTTTTAGCTGCTATAAAACCTAAAATGAGTAATGTAATAGTTAGTGACGTGGCAGCAAACACTTTTAAAGTTATATATTTATTAGGTTCAATAAGACGATATTTATCTAAATTAAAGTAATATATAGGAAGGCCAACATACTGAAATAAGTAAAAGAAGAGTAGAGTTACAGTTGAAATACTTATTCTTCTGATTTGAAGACCTGCAGCCTTCAACATGTAATGCCATATTATAGGTAATTCAAGCCAAATGATAATAAATAGTGAGTCAGCACCTAACATTATTTAGGAAAAGGATGATTTTTTTTATTTTGTATTTTTCTTTGGAAAAAGCAATTCATAAATTAATTATATTGTTATAAAACTCCCAATCTTTTAAATTGTTAAAATGGCAATTATGCCAAAGTAATGTAAAGTTTCCATCAACCAATTTACATTTATTTTGAATTTCTAAGAATGAGTTTAAAGCCTCTGGGGTATATTCAAAACCCATATACTCTTTATATAAGACAGCATCTTCCATCGCTAAAAGTGGAAGCTGATTAATCCCAATTTCTTTTTTGTTAATGGGATCAAACATAGGATATTCAAAGCATGTACCACACCTAAATCCTATAGTATCTGCATAACCTAATGTAGAGTCACATTTAATCCCAGCTTCGCAAAGCGAATATGGAGTTTTTTCTATTTTATATCTTAAATAATGCATTCGACTAGAATTTATTTCATAATCAATTTTATTTTCAGTTAATGCTTCTCTTAAGAGATTTGTTTCTTCAATGATAGTATTATTTTTAAATGAATCGTAACTAGGATGAATGCCAATTTTATGACCTCTTTGTACTATATTTTTAATTAGTCTTATTATTCCTGGAGCTTTTATTTTGTAATGTCCATCAACAATATGTTTTCCTCCCGTCATAAAATTAAATGTACTTTTTAAAGAATACTTTTCACTTATATCCATAATTTTTTCAAAACTGTTATAAGTATCTTTTTTATCTATAAAAGACTTTTTAAAATATCTATTTTTTGATTGACGTAAAAACTCTAAAAAGTTTTTGTTTCTTTTTAATGCACTTGCTGAATTGTACAGGAATTTTTTATTACTTATAAATAAATAGCTAGAGGGTCTATCGACATCATGACTAAGAGTAAGCTTAAATTTCAAATTAACTAATTTTATACCAGGCCATAATAATAAAGTAATTTCTCTCAGTACCATATGCCATTCGTCGATTATTGGTCTATTAAGATAGTTGTTTAAAAATCCATGGCTTGCTTTCGATGGAAATCTATTATGTTTATCCAAAATAGATTTATTGGGATTTATTTCTTCGCATCTACATAACATCCAATAAGTAAGTCCTAAAATATCATAATTAATTTGGATAAAGTTTTCTTCAATTTTTATTATTTTCTCTGGCTGCTCTTTACCTGGCATTTGTATGAAATTTTCAGTTAAAAAAAATCCTTCATTTCCTGAATTCCATAAACTATTTTTCAATTTTTCAGAATACCCTATTTTGTATAAATTTTTTATTAAAGGTATCTTGATAAATTTTTCAGAATCTGAGATTTTTATCATCCAAATAGATTTCTCAAGATTGAAATCCAAAATTAATTTTTTTGATATTTTTAAATGGATAATTTTCTGAATCCAATTTATTAAATTATTATTTATAAGATTATTATCTACCATATTTTAAATAATTTTAATCAAATAAATTAAGGGTCTCACTCCTAAGCCCTAATCTTAATGTCTCTAGAGGAACAATATCACTGAAACTTATATTAGCTAGGTTGATGTTCGTACCTATTTCAGAAATTAAAAAAGTTTGAATATTTTTATTAGGAGCTTCCCAAATAATTTTTTCAGGACTAATTTCTGAATTAATTATCTCTTTAACTAAACCATATCTAACTTCACCATTTTCTCTACATATCCCAGATTTACCAGATTCCCTTGACTCAGTTATTACAAATTCTGCTCCTGCAGATAAATCCTCTTTTATACATTCTATCCACTCTGCTGGAGCCATTTTTAAACACTTATCAACATCTTTGTAACCAACTTCGCTAAAAACTCTAAACATGGAGGAATACTTTTTTATAAATTGATATTTAGATTCTTTATCTATAGGAATTGTTCCATTGGATATCTCAATAATATTTAAATTTAAATAATTTTGTATGTAGTCAATAAATTTCTCTATTGAATTTTGAGAGAAGGCTTTTTCAAAAAATGTGCCTCCCAAAAAACAATCAATATTATATTCGTGAGCAATTTTGATTTTTTCTTTAATGCAGGAGGTTAAAATGCTTGTACACCAACCAAATTTTATAAAGTCAATATATTTATGAAAAGTTTCTATATAATCTAGATATAAATTAAAGGGTAATCCTTGATCAAGAATAATTGTTAGTCCTAATTTTCGCGGCTTTTCATCTCTATTAGGTAAATTGAATATTTTCAAAATATTTATCAAATCCATAAAAGACTAACATTATTTTAAAAAATAAATCAATAATTATTCTATTTTAATTATATAACTTTAAAATGGTAATTTAACATTATAAAAATGTATAATTAAAAGGAGTAAGTTGATTTATGAATATTAAAAGTAATGATTTAGAACAATACAGATTTGATGATAAAGAAGATATTGATTTTGAAGAAATAAAAAAAGGGCTTTTAAGAAATAAAAAACTTATTACAAAATTTACTTTATCAGGTTTAATTATTAGTATATTACTTGCATTTATTACTAAAAAAAATTGGCAAGGAGAGTTCCAGATTGTTCTAAGTAATTCAGGAGATTCTACAAACATATCAGATAAATTATCTTTACCTCAAGGTATTTTGAGTCTAGGAACTAGTGCTTTAGGAGGAGGATCTTTAAGGAATTTAAAAACTGAAGTAGGAATATTAGAGAGTCCATCAGTTTTGATGCAAGTATATGATTTTGTAAAATCTGAAAAGTCTGCAAAAAAAGATTATACATTTGATAAAGTAGGATTTAACAAATGGAAAAATGATTATTTAAAAATTAAATTAGAAAAGGGAACTACAATTTTAAATATTTCCTATAGAGACTCTGATAAGAAAAGTATAATTCCTGTTTTGAATAAAATCTCTAAGGCTTATCAAGATTATTCTGGTAAAAAAAGAAATAGAGATATTGATTTATCATTAAAATATACAAAAAATCAGAAAGAAATATATGAGCAAAAAAGTAAAGAATCGACAATTAAACTTAAGCTTTTTGAATTAAAAAATAATTTGATTAATCAATCTAATAATTTTTCAATAGATATGAATCCTTTAGCTGATAAAAAAGAAACTAATACTCTTGATCAGAATAGATTTGAATTAATTAATCAAAATAATTTCTTAAAAAATCAACTTATAAAATTAGAAAATTTAGATAAGAAATCAAATCAAATAATTTATTTATCTAAAGCAACTGGTTTAAAATTTGCAGAGGAAACAACAAATATATTTAATCTTCTTGATCAAAATCAGGTACAATTTTCAGAATTGAAGAATTACTATAAAAAAAATGATCTTGTAATTAAAAAAAATAGAAGACAAAGAGAAGATTTATTAGATGTTTTGAGAAGCCAAACGATAATTGCAATTGATTCAACTATAAAATCTAATGAATCTAAGTTGGCCGCTCTTTATAGACCAAATGAAGTCTTAGCAGAACATACAAAACTTATCATTGATTTTGAGAGAGATAAAACTACCCTCAAAGAACTTGATAATAATTTTAAAACTGCATCCTTAGAAAAAGCAAAATATAGGGATCCATGGGAGTTGATAACAAAACCAACTTTACTTCCAAAGCCAGTTTGGCCTATAAAAAGAGTTTTTGCTATTTTAGGTTTGGCCTCTGGATTGCTTACTGGAATTGTTACTTCTTTTATTATCGAAAAAAGGAAAAATATAGTTTATTCCCTAAAAACAATTGAGAACGAATGCAATTCCAAAGTGATTCTTAATTTACCTTCGTCTCAGGATAATTGGGAAGAATCGCTAAAGCTTCTATCTAGCGGTTTGATTTCAAAATTACAAGGTGATATTGCAATAATTTCAGTAAGCGAAATTGAAGCAACCATAAAAGAATCTATCAAAATAAATTTAGAAGAATCATATTCTAATGGGGATATTAAAATAATAAATACACTCCTTGAAACTAGAAAAAGTCCAAATATAGTATTAATTATTAAGTTGGCAAATGCAAATAAGGATAAAATCCTTGATTGGGAAAATAAAATTCAAATGCAAAACATCAATTTAATTGGAATAATAGTTCTTGATTAAAAAGTATTAATTAAGTTGATTATCATATTAATTCTAAAATGCTCTCAAGTATTTTTTTACTGTTTGGATAGTATTCTTTTTCTAATATGGTTGATGTCGGTGCAGGACAATCGGACAATGCTAATCGCTTGAGATTTATTTTTACATCATTTAATGATTGACTTTCCAAAACAGAAGCAATAACTTCAGAAGTAATTCCGCAATTTTTCCATCCACCATCTACCACTAATAAATTTTTTGTTGATCTAACAGATTCAATAATTTTTGAAACGTCTAGTGGATTTAAGATTCTTAGATCTATAATTTGTGGTGAGATTGAATGCTTTTCTAATTCAGGAATAATATTTTTTAAAAGTAAAGTTGTGTATCCACATCCAACAAGTGTAATATCATTACCTTTTTTTACAATTGATGGTCCTTCTTTTGTAATGTCGATTAATTTTATTTCTCCTAGTTCCTCCTCCTGTTCATAGAGCCATCTATCATCGATATATACTACGGGATCATTGCAAAGGACTGATGAAATTAGTAAGTCTCGCGCATCCGATACGCTTGATGGCATTACAACTCTTAGCCCTGGAATATGAGCAAACCAACTATGCAATGCTTGAGAATGTTGCGCACCTTGTTCTCCTCCTCGATTAATAATTGCTCTTATTGTTATCTTAGAGCTAGCCTGTCCTCCAAAAATATAAGACCACTTAGCTGCTTGATTTACTATTGAATCCATAGCATAAAGCATGAAATCCATCCTGGGATGAACTATGATTGGTCTCATTCCTGAAATACCTGCACCAACTGCCATTCCTGTTGTAGCTGACTCCGATACAGGGGTATCAATTACTCTATTTTTTCCATATTTTATATCTAAATCTTTCATAGAATTTCCCACATACCATGGACTCCATAATCCTTGACCCAAAATGAATACTTCTGGGAAATTTTTTAAAAGAAATTCAAAGCCTTCTAATATTGCTTCACTATAGGTAGTCTTTTTCTTAATCATTAATATTACCTTCTTCTTGAAAATAAACGTTTGAGAGTAATTTTTCTGGGTTTATATCAGGGGATCTTAATGCATGTTCCCAATCAGATTTTAAATTTTTGTATATCTTATTGATTAATTCACTATAAAAGTTTTTATTTATAATTTCTTCTTTAATTAATTTTTCATTAAGTCTTTGAATTGGATCTCTTTTTTTCCAGTTTTTTAAATCTTCTTCTGATCTTTTAATTCCTACATCTATATCATCTCTCCAATCAACATGCCCATTCCATCTATATGTGATGGCTTCTATAAAAAATGGACCATTACCAGATCTGGCTTTCTCAATGGCCTTTTTCGCTGCATTAGATACTTCAACAACATTATTACCATCAACTATTTCGAATGGGATATTATTCGCCTCAGCAAATCTTGTTGATGATAAATTTGGTTGTCTTAGAGAGATATGCATATGACTTGCAAAAAGATTATTTTCCAGAATAAAAATTACTGGTAATTTATAAATACTTGCTAAATTTAATGACTCATGAACTACTCCCTCTTCTAATGCGCCATCTCCAAAATAACTTAATGCAACACTCTTTGATTTTTGCATTTTACATGCTAAACCTGATCCTACTGCTAAGGGCACAGTTCCAGAAACTATTGGAACAGATCCATAAAATCCTTTCGATTTATCTATTAGATGCATTGATCCTCCCATGCCTTTAGAGTGTCCAGATGGCTTTGATAACAATTCGGCAAATAATTTAAAACAACTAGATCCTAAAGCTATTAAATGGGCATGAGATCTATGTCCTCCAAAAACCTTATCTTTTGAATTAAGATTTTCAGAAACACCAACTGCTATTGCTTCCTGCCCAATTCCTAAATGTACAGGACCTTTAATAAAGCCATTTTTTTTATTTTCTGCAATTATTTTTTCGCTTAATCTAATTTCAACCATTTTTTTGAGCATTGAAATCAGTTTTTTATTCGTAAAACCATTGATGCTAATTTCCCTTGGGATCCATAAAGGATTAATAAGGTTATTGAAATAATTTATTTTATTCATAAAAAAATAATAAAACACTAAGTAGAAAAATTTTTGTTTTATCTAAAAATTGAATAAATATTTTCCTCTAGTTGTTTTGTATTTTTTATTCCAATAATTACAGATTCTACTGATTTTTGGTTTAGAACTTCTTTAATAGAATATTGCGCAATTGTAAGGTTTTGATCCTTAGCTTTTTTTCGCAAACTATCAACCTTTTTCAAATAATTAATAAATACTTGATCTTTAAATCTTGGATCTCTAGATCTCCGATCATTCTTAAGAAATTTAGTAGATATATCATATTTACCGGTAAGTAAACCGCTTGCTAAAACATTATATGGGATGACTTTAAGGTTATTTGTTTGAGAAAAATCTAATAGTTTCTTTGGAAAGGGTTCTAGAATATTCATAGGTATTTGAAGAAAGTCAATTTTGCAATATTCTTTAATCTCTATTAGTTGCTCTAAGCCAAAGTTTGAACATCCTATTTTATTTATTAAACCCTCTTTTCTTGCCTGTTCTAAAGTTGAAAATGTCTCCTCTAGTGGAGTAGTTTCATCTGGCCAATGAATGTAGTAAATAGGAATCGATTCTATTCTTAATCTTGAAAGACTATTTAAAATTCCTTTTCTAATATTTTCTTTGGAAGAATCTTTAACTACTTTAGCTCTGCCATTATTTGTTTTTTCCCATGTTAAACCTCCTTTTGTAGCCAATAAAACCTCATATCTTTTTTTTCCTAAAATTTTTGAAAGTCTTATTTCTGACAAACCTAATCCATAAATTGCCGCAGTATCAAAAAAATTTATACCTAAATCTAAAGCATTTTGAATAGATTTTTCAATTTCCTTCAAGTCTACATTTCCCCAATCATTGCCCCCTAATGCTTCGCAGCCAAAACAAAATTTAGAAATTTTCATTTTTATGTCGAAATATTCTCTTCGTTTTCTAATTTGGATAATTTATTATTTAGCTCTGAACACATTCTTTTTAATTGAAAAATTTCATTTTGAACAGAATAACCCAATAAAATCCCAACTTTAGGCACCCATTCTTCGTTAATGCAAAACCAATCTAAAATTTCGATTAAGCCGTTTCCTGTTTGTACAATGAATGAATTTTTGTTATTAACTTTTAAAATCCTTCCTATTACACCTTTAAATTTTATATCTGATAATTTTGCTTTAAAGATTATTATTTTATTATCTTCACTATAAGTAAATGCTCCTGGATGAGGCTTTGAACATGCTTTAATTATGCTTATTATATCTTCTTTATTTTCCTTCCAATTAATTAATCCGTCAGATGGATTTCTTTTTCCATAAAAAGTTGCCTTTCTATCATCTTGATCAAAACCTTTAATTAATGGAAAATTTGAATTAGTAAGAATTCTTTCTAAAGCAAGAATTTCTGCATCAATCATCTTTTTATCAAGATCTGATACATAATCATTTTCTTTAATATCGAAAAAAATTTGTTCAATTATGGGTCCATTATCAATTCCGTCCTTTATTTTAAAAAAAGTAGCTGCTCCTAATTTTTGCTTATCTAATATTAACCAAGCTAAAGGGGCCCTTCCTCTTCCCTTTGGTAAAACTGTAGGATGAAATCCGATGCTTCCAAATTTTGGAATTTCAAGAATTTCTTTTTTTACTAATTGAGACAAACCTACAATAAAAAGTAATTCAGGTTTAAAACTTTTAATAGATAATTCTTTGTCATTAATTTTTTTAAAGTCTTCATATTCATAATGGTATTTTTTGCTGACAATATTAAGATCAACCCAACCACTAATATTTTCTTTAATTAAAGGGTTATAACCCCACACTTTTACATTTTTAAAGGAATGATGATTTAAGCATTTTAAAATTATTTCAGTAGCTTTTACTGATCCAATTACTCCAACTTTTAACTTATTATTTATCATAATATTTTGTGGTCATTTTTATCCTTTTTTAGGAATTCAAAAAAATCATTTTTATTTACTTTATCTTATGTATTCTCCTAACAAAAGAAAACCTTCAGCTGAATTAGTTCCAATATGAGAACCTCTTAATGTACCTAATGCCCTAATGGTTTCGATAGTTCTGGGGCTATATTTCGATTGTAATTGAGATTTATAACAAGCTAGGGCTTTAAGCTTTTTATCAATAGTCTTACTAATATCTTCATAGACGTTAGGAACAAAAGGTGCTGTTGAATATTCAAGATTTGTTTCTGAAAGCGTTTCATAGGCAAGGACTTTTTTTAAGTTAGATACATTATCGAGATATGGTCTGCATGAAACATTTGTCGCATATGAAATAACTTTATGATCAACATGTAAATCGTTTTTGTATGGTATATAGATTATTTCTGGGTTAATTGTTGTAATTATTTCATTTATTATTTTGTTTAATTCCCAAATAGGTTTATCGGAGAGAGTAACTGGTGGTAATTCTTTATAAATCACATTTTTTATTCCTAATACTTTAAGAGCATTTTTGCTCTCCTCTCGAATAGTATTAAGTAAATTATCATCAAGAAAAGGGTGACTTGTTTCTCCTGGCCCTGTAAGTATAGCTATATATATTTCTTGTTCTTCTGAATATTTTGCTATAGTTCCCCCCATTCCAAGAGTCTCATCATCAGCATGAGGTGCTATTACAAGAATTGACATAATGAAGTTATTAATAAAATAGACTTTAGCATTTTCTGGAATTTGGATATTTTCTTTATTAAATTAGTCAAATTTTTGGAAGTCAAATCTTGTAATATTATTAATACCAAATATGCGAAATATTGTCCCAATAATAATTCTTAAATCAAAAAGAAAAGAAAAATTCTTTACGTAGGAAAGTCTAAGCAAATTTTTTTTTGGTTCAATTAAAGTTTCATACTTTTCTTTTATGTTTTTATCACCAAGTACATTATCCATGTCTCCAAAATATATAAATGCAAGATCTGTTAAACCAGGTCTTAAAAATAATATTTCTTTAAAAGCTCCTTTATATTTATCAGTATAATAAGGAACTTGAGCTCTTGGACCAACAATCGACATTTCACCCTTTAGTACATTTATCAATTGTGGGAATTCATCCAATTTATATTTTCTAAGAAATTTCCCAAATCTGGTAAGTCTACTATCATTAAGGGCAGTCGATGGTCCACCTATTTTATCAGCATTATCGACCATAGATCTGAATTTATAAATATAAAATCTCGAGTTATTTTTACCTGTTCTAATTGAACGAAAAATTATAGGACCTTTTGAAGATAATTTAATTGATACTGATATAACTATGAAGATAGGAATAAAAATAACAATCGTAATTAATGAAAATAATATATCAAAAAGTCTTTTAAAAAAAAGATATTTCATAATTTAATTTTAAAGATTCTTTCGTAAATTTTACTATTTCAATGCTTTTAAAAGCATTCTTTCCATTTTGTCCGATAATTTAAGAATACTAAGTTTCTTTTCTGCATATTCTCTCCCTTTTTGACCCATTTTTATCCTTTCAACTCGGGTTAAGGTTGAAATTCTAACTAAAGCTTCTACTAATTTTTGCGGATTTTCAGCTTCAACAGATATACCACCTTTTGATTCTTTCACTAAGTCATTTGGGGAGTTACCAGAAAAAACTATAGGTCTAGCAGATCCTAGATATGTGCAAATCTTATTTAGATTAAGTCCAAATCTATAAGATTTAGTATCCTTAATGCATGCAAGTAAAATATCAGCTTTAGACTGAACAGAATATATAATTTCTTTTCTTACTGGAGGCTTGAATTCTATATTATTTAGATTTAAACTACTTGCCAATTGAATACATTTTTTTTTATTTACTCCGTCACCAATAATTGTAAATTTAAATCTTTTGTCTCCGGATTTTTGTAATAAATCCGCCGCTCGAATTATGTTTTCTACATCATGATCTAAAGAAAAGCCTCCAATATAATAAACATTCATATTATTACTATCTCCTCCATC
>MDSW01137502.1_pt1 | contig 19332 bp, 8 predicted proteins | sample 811171 | NCBI WGS metagenome assembly MDSW01 (sample SAMN05326641, study PRJNA326480) | marine metagenome | isolation source: seawater | place: Atlantic Ocean: North West | collected 2012 | reverse complement strand
GTATACCCATTTTCTAATGCTGTAAGATATATAAGTGGTTTAAAAACGGAACCAGGTTGTCTTTTTGCTTGTGTAGATCTATTGAAATGGTCTTGATATATTTTTTCTTGTCTACCACCAATCATACCTAAAATATGACCATTTTTAGGATTTAGAACAATGCCAGCTCCTTGGACTAATAATTGATTTTTAAGTAAGCTTGGTATTTTTTCATTCGATTCTAATATATATTGAGCGCTATCTAAGTTGAAATTTATAAAGCCTATAGCCTCCTCAAGCTTGATTGGATTTTGGGATAGCTCTTTATTAATTATATGTTGATTATTTATCATTCCAGATTGAAACTCTTCTTCTAAAACATTTTGTACTCTGCTATCTAGAGTGGTATGAACAATTAAGCCATCTTTATATAAGTTTATTTCAAGTTCTTCATCGATTTTTTCAAGTTTTCTTCTAACATATTCTGTAAAATATGGAGCTATTCCATCCTCATCAGATTTTTTTTTAATTGGTAATTCCTTTAAAAGAGCATATTGATATTTATCATTTTCTATATAACCTTGTTCATTCATAATTCTTAGAACTAAATTCCTTCTTTTATGCGCTCTATCAGGATATCGAATTGGAGAGTAACGTGCAGGAGCTGGTAAAAGTCCAATTAAAATTGCTGATTCATCGAGTTTTAAATCTTCTACATCTTTACCAAAATATTGTTTAGATGCTGCTTGAACTCCGTACGTACCATGTCCGAAATATACTGAATTTAGATATAGTTCCATAATTTGAGTCTTAGTATAAGTTTGTTCAATATTTATTGATGTAATAAGCTCTTTGAGTTTTCTTGTATATGTTTTGTCAAAACCGATAGTATTGTACATATTTCTAGCAAGTTGTTGAGTAATTGTACTTGCACCTTGTCTTCTACTAAATGTAAGTGTATTAACAATCATTGCTCTTGCTAAGGACTGGAAACTTACACCAGAGTGTTCAAAAAAATTTCTATCTTCCATAGCAAGAAGGGCATGACGAAGTGTTCTTGGTATTTGGCTAATTGTAACAACATCTCTTTTATGTATATATAATTCTTTTATAACCTTTCCATCCGCTGATAATATCTTAGATACCTGCTCAGGATTAAAACGTTGTAGTTCAGAAATTGAAGGTAGGTCTCTAGATAGAATAAAGAGATATATTACTCCTATAATAAAACATACTAATAAAAAAAGAAAGGTGTTTAAAAACACCTTCCACCAAGTCACTAATTCTAATTTTGAATTATCAGAATATGAATTAGACATATAATACTATTTATTAGGTTCTATCATTGATTTAGGATCTAAAGTTGTATTTAATTTTTCTTGATCAAGAACATTGTTTTCTTCTGCAATTTGTCGAACAGTTTTTCCAGTTCTATATGCTTCATATGCTATTTCTGCAGCCTTATCATAGCCGATTAGAGGAGCTAGTGAAGTGCACATAGCTAGACTTCCTTCTATATAGCTTGAACATTTATCTTTATTAGCTTTTAAATCTATAATCAACTTTTGTGTGAATGCGGTTGCACTGTTAGCTAAAATACTTATGGATGTTGTTAGATTATGGGCGATTAAAGGAAGCATAAGGTTTAATTCAAAAACACCACCTTGACCACCTATTGTAATTGCTAAATCATTTCCAATAACTTGGGCGCATGCTTGAATTACTGATTCGCATATTACAGGATTTGTTTTTCCTGGCATTATGGATGATCCTGGTTGTACAGCTGGAAGTATTAATTCACCTAGTCCTGCTCGTGGTCCAGATCCAAGCCATCTAATATCATTAGCAATCTTTGATAATGATACGGCAATACTTTTAAGAGCTCCTGATACTTCAACAGCTGCATCTTGAGCTCCTTGGGCTTCAAAATGATTTGAAGCTTCAACAAAATTTATTTTAGTATATTTAGAGACTTCTAATGCTACAATCGAGCCAAATTTTGTATGCGTATTTATACCTGTACCCACAGCAGTTCCACCAATCGCTAATTCTGACATTAGTTTTTGTGTATTTTTGATACGAGTGATAGAGTTTTTTATCATATGTAAATAGCCAGAAAATTCTTGTCCTAGTGTTATAGGAGTAGCATCTTGAAGGTGAGTCCGACCAATTTTAATTATATCTTTAAATTCAAAAGATTTTTTTTCTAATTCTTTTTCTAGTAGTTGAAGAGAGGGGATTAATTTATTCTCTATTAAAGTATTGGCAGCAATATGAATAGCTGTTGGTATTACATCATTACTAGATTGGCCAAGATTAACATGATCATTAGGATGGACTGGTTTTTTAGTTCCAATAGAACCGCCCATTATCTCACTTGCACGATTAGATATGATTTCATTACAATTCATATTACTTGAGGTTCCAGAGCCAGTTTGAAATATATCAATTAAGAATTGATTATCAAATTTCCCCTCAATAATTTCATCTGAAGAATTAATAATAGCATTTTTAATATTTTTATCAATAAGACCAAGTTGATAATTTGCTATAGCTGCAGAACGTTTCACGATTGCAAGTGCATCTATCATAGATTTTGATAGCGTAAAATTACTAATTTGGAAATTTTCTATAGCTCTTTGAGTTTGAGCTCCATAGTATGCATCATCAGGAACATACATTTCACCCATTGAATCTTTTTCTTTCCTCATAAATTATATTTTAATCATGATAGGTTAATTAACAGTCCAATGATTTGTTCCTAATAAAGTTTTTTGAAGATCGCCTTTACCTTTTGATTTGATAGATTCATCAATTTGCTCAATAAGCATCTGTTCATATGATGGTTTTTGTTCTTGGTAAAGTATTCCAAGGGGGACTGGGAGGTTTGGAGTATATGTTATTCCGCTAAGCAACATCCCTAAATTTCTATCAAACTTGTTATGTACTAATATATCATCTTTTGAATATTTATCTCCAATTTCAACTACTATGAAATTTGATCCATCTAATTTGAGCCCTTTTTGATTATCTAAACCAAAAGCCATTGGTTGACCGTGTTCTAATACTAACTGAGTATCAGCTTTTGTTTCTTTCTCAGTTAGTTCAGAAAAAGCACCATCATTAAAAATATTACAATTTTGATATATTTCTATAAAGGATGTGCCATTATGATTATTAGCTTCTTTTAAAATACTACCTAAGTGTTTTTGATCTCGATCAATTGTTCTAGCTATAAACGTACCATTAGCTCCTAACGCTAATTGAGGGGGATTAAATGGATAATCTAAAGACCCCATTGGAGTTGATTTTGTAACTTTACCCATTTCAGAAGTTGGTGAATATTGACCCTTAGTTAAACCATATATTTGATTATTAAACATTAGAATATTTAAATCTACATTTCTGCGTAAAATATGAATAAAGTGGTTTCCTCCAATACTCATAGCATCACCATCTCCCGTTACTAGCCATACTGATAATTCAGGGTTAGCTATTTTAGCACCTGTAGCGACAGCGGGAGCACGACCATGTATAGAATGAAATCCATAGGTATCCATATAATATGGGAACCTACTTGAACAGCCAATTCCTGAAACAATTAAAAAATTCTCTTTAGGAATACCTAAATCAGGAAAAACTTTTTGAACACTTGATAGAATGGCATAATCACCGCATCCAGGGCACCATCTAACTTCTTGATCAGAAACAAAGTCTTTTTTAGTTAGAAGTTGGTTCTCATTATTAGACATTAATTTATTTCCTTAATTGTTTGTTTAACTTTTTTGTAGATTTCAGTTTTAGTAAATGGTTTTCCAGCAATTTTATTTAAGCCTATTGCATCAATCAAAAATTTAGAACGAATTATAGTAGATAGCTGACCCATATTAAGTTCTGGAATAATTACTTTTTGAAATTTGACTATAATTTCACCTAAATCTTTAGGTAAAGGATTTAGGTGCCTTAAATGTAGATGAGAAACATTTTCTCCTTCATTTATAAGCATTTCCACTGAGGATCTGATCGCACCATGTGTACCACCCCATCCCAAGACAAGAACATCACCTTTTTCTTTACCATAAACTTTGCATTTAGGTATATCATTAGCAATAACATCGACTTTTTTTTGTCGAAGTTCAGTCATATGATGATGGTTGTCAGGATCATAACTAACATTTCCTGAATCATCCCATTTTTCAAGCCCTCCAACTCTATGCTCTAACCCCGGTGTTCCTGGTAAAGCCCAAGGACGAGCAAGATGTTTGTTTTCATGATTAAATGGAGTAAAGTTTTCATTTTTTTTAATTATATTATTTTTAATATTAGGAAGTGTTGAAATATCTGGAATGCTCCAAGGTTCTGATCCATTAGCTATATAACCATCAGTTAACAAAATTACGGGAGTCATATATTCAAGAGCTATCCTGCATGCTTCAAAAGCCATATTGAAGCAATCAGAAGGTGTTGCAGCGGCAAGTACGACCATTGGAGCCTCACCATTTCTACCAAACATAGCTTGATTCAAATCGGATTGCTCTGTTTTTGTAGGTAGTCCTGTTGATGGACCTCCTCTTTGTACATTGATAACTACAATAGGCATTTCAGTTGAAACTGCTAAGCCCATCGCTTCACCTTTTAATGCTATACCTGGTCCGCTAGTAGCAGTTATAGCTAGATTACCAGCAAAAGATGCACCAATAATACTAGTAATACCCGCGATTTCATCTTCGGCTTGAAAAGTTTTTACACCAAAATGTTTATATTGAGCTAAGTAATGCAAAATGTCACTAGCAGGGGTTATTGGATAGCCACCAAAAAAAAGATCTAGATTAGATTTTTGAGATGCAGTTAATAGGCCAAAAGCAAGAGCATTATTACCCATTATATTGCGGTAGGTGCCTTTTTCAAATGTTGCTTTATTGATTTTATATGTAGTTTTTATAGCTTCTATAGTTTCACCATAGTAATAACCAGTGTTTAAAGCTTTTACATTTGCTTCAATAATCTCAGGCTTAGAAGCAAATTTCTTTTGAAGGAATTTAATTGATGATTCCATACTTCTACCATAAATCCAGTAAAGTAATCCAAGCGCGAACATATTTGTACTTCTATTAGTAATTTTTGATGATAAACCCATATCTTCTAAGGCCGTGGCAACTAATTTTGACATATCAACTTGTATTAATTTATAGCTGTCCATATTATCACCATCTAAGGGATTTTCTTCATATCCTGCTAATGATAAATTTCTTTTTGTAAAGTTTGCTGTATTTACAATTAAAAGTCCATTATCTTTTAGATCGCCTAAGTGTACCTTAAATCCCGCAGGATTCATTGCTACTAAGACATCTAGCTCATCACCTGGAGTATGAACATTCTTATTACTAAATTGTAATTGAAAAGAACTAACTCCTGGAAGACTGCCTTTTGGAGCACGGATCTCAGCAGGAAAATCTGGTAATGTCGCTAGATCATTTCCAAAAATTGCCGTGTTGTCAGAAAATTGACTTCCTGTTAATTGCATCCCATCACCAGAGTCTCCAGCAAACCTAATTGTAGCTTCATCTATTTCAGATATATTTTTATTAATTGTAGTCATAAATTCTTTCGTTTAATAATTTTAAAAAGTCCAAGTGTTAAATTTAGCTAAATATTTAAATATTTGACAAAGTGAATAATGATTAATAATAAAAAAACGGAGTATAAACTCCGTTTTTTTTGCTAAAAGATATATAATTACTTTACTTCATTAGAACCATTTTTCGGGAAAGTACTTTACTATCACTTTTTAATTTATATATATACATTCCAGAAGGAACATCTATTCCTTCATTATTAGTTCCATCCCACATGATTTGGTAAGAGCCAGCTTCTATAAATGAATTATTAATTAGTGATGAAATTAATTTTCCCTGAATATCATATATGTTTAAATTTATTTGTTCACTTTTATCAATACTATACTCTATCATTGTATTTGGATTGAAAGGGTTAGGAAAATTTTGATTTAGAGCAAATTTATTTGGAATTATATTATTAACATTATTAATTCTCATAGCATCACTAAGTATATTAGAAACGATAATAGAACTAATTTCAAATTCTTCTGATGATGTAAATAGTTTGATTTTATCACCTGCTAAAGTTTCACCATTTGCTCCATAAATTAATATTGTATGTTGATCATTTATAGTAGTTGAACTAATTGTAAGTAAAATATCATTATTAATTAAGATATCCTTTGCTTTAACTGAAATTTGGATTCCTGCAATGTCACCATCAGCAGATATAAAAGCAGACTTTCCTTCTTCATATAAGGTTGCATTTGAGCCTATGCCTCTATCCAAATCAATTGATCTACGATCAAGAATAGAATTAACAAGTGCAATAATATCTAAAATATTAATAATACCATCACCATTTAGGTCACCTATTGATAGTTCAGGATCTTCAGTACCAAGAGCCATATTAGCCATAATAATAAGGTCTAATATATTAAGAATACCATCATAATTTAAATCGCCAATAAGCGTTTCATCTCCTTCAAGTGTAGCGCAAGAGGTATTTGAGGATCCTGACTGACCTTCTTCGTAAACAGCAGTTATGTAGTAGCAATATTCTGTGTTAGTATTTACATCACTATCAGTATAGTTTAGATTTTCAGTAAATGCTATATAAGACCCTTCTTTATAAATAAAATATCCATCAACATCTCGCTCATCTAGTGGTATAATAATAGCATTAGAAAAATCAGCACTTAATTTATTTGGATACATTTGTCCAACTTTATTTTCAGTAGAAGAATTTTCATTTCTATTGCCGCAATCACCTCCATCATTATCATAGCATGTTAGATCACATCCATATGCTTGATCTTCACAATCAGCGAAGCCATCTCCAATCCAGCTTTCAGGACAACAATCTTCATCTACACAATCTTGAATATACCCTGGGTCACATGATGTTTCTGGACATTCATCTAGGTCGTTAACACATTCTCCATTAGAAGGGCATGTGATTAATCCCTGATCTTCACATGTAAGAATATCCCCGCAATCACCTCCATCATTATCAAATTCATCACAATTAAAATAGACACCCCAGGTACCATCATCACATAAGCCATCACCAAGCCATGACTCATACCATTCTTCAACACATTGCCCTATACAGTCAGCAAATTGACCATCAGGACAAGTAAATGGCTCACTCCAGTTTAATTCAATAGAATCATCTCCAGCCTCAGCAATTAAATCTAAAGGCTCATAAAGACTATCATCTGTTGCGAGACCAATAACAAGGTTAAATTCGAAGGTTTCTGATTCAATACAGTTATCTTCACAATTCATTTCTGTAGCATATGCTATAAATGTAACTTCTGTACCCATATTTGCATCTTCTGAAGCGGATATAGTGAATTGCATTGGAACTGATGAATCTGATTCAATTCCATATAACCAATTAAATTCCATTCCCTCTGCTATAGACGCATCTACGCTATTTTCAGATAAGTGAATACCAGGATAAAAATAGTGGTCTGCAGATCCTTCATTATTTAATAACAATGAGAGTGTTATAGTTTCACCTGCATCCCATATCCCATCGCCACCTTGATCGATAAATGAAGGATTGGATACGGTAAATAAAGGAGCGCTAATATTAACATTAAAAGTTGCATCCCATTGACCTTGATCGCTTGTAAAAAGAATTGAAAAGCTTGTCGTATGACCATCAGGGACATTATGTGCAACATCAAAAGTAATATTTCCAGAAGTAGAAGAGCCATTCGCTGAAATATCTCCAAAATTAACATTTGATTGATTTAGAGATATATAAATATCATCATTAGTTATAACAGCAGAAACATTACTAGCTTGATCTACACCTACGTTATTTGCTGAAAGAGACAATGAAATGGTTTCTCCATACTCAATTATTCCATTTGATGGTCCAGAAGGGCTATTATCCTCAGAAACAACATTGTAAGAATTAAACGTTAAATATGGACCTTCTGGAGTAATTACAGATAAAGTTGTTTCATATGGATATGCATTGAAAGAAGTAACCACAAAATCGTAATCTCCAGGTAGTAAATCTGAATTTTCTAAGCTTAGTACTGCCACACCATTTTGAGAATATGCATGTGCATATAATTGGTTATTTTTAGAAATAGCTACTAGAGCATGATCAGTACCTGTATCTACAACCAGTTCACTTTGACCAACCACTATAGCAGCATCATGAATTATATTTAAATTTGTAGGTTGATCCGTTCTGATTTCAAGAGAGGGATCTCCAAATAATGTCCAGTAGTTAGTTTCATTTATTCCACTTGAACCTTGAGCGTCATTCATATAAAGACAGCCATTAGTTGAAATGCCTCCAATAGACCTTGTTATTTGCTCTTCATAACTTTCTGTAAGTATTAGATTCATAGCCATTTGACCATGCATTGGAGGCTCCCAAGACATACTTATTGTTGAACCAAGAAAACCCACAGCACCTGTAGGCTCACCGTTATTTGTTGCTCTAAGCCAAGATTCAGCAAAACATTCATTTGTTGAATTAAATTCTCCAGTGTTGCAGGCAACACTAATAACAAAGGGCAGTGCACCCACATTTGTTAAGCTGTTAACATTGGAGGTGCTTAATGCAGCACCATTACCCCAACTAGAAATACTTCCATGTCCAGTATAGTTAATAAGGCTTATCCCATTATTTATTATTGACATACCTTGAGATACAGAACCTCCTTGTCCATCGTAGCTATATTGATAGTTATCATAAGTAAAATCAGATATAATATCATCCCAAAGAAAATCATTAAACTGGGCGTCTGTATATCCACCATATCCTGGCCCCTGGTCTGATGCTATACCCATAGCATTATCATACCAATCTGTATTAGTTTCAGGATATCTTTCGTAATTAATTGATCTTTCAACTTGAGTTGATATTTGTGCAGGTGTACTTCCCGAAAATCTTCCAACAATGACTTCAGCATATGAATCATTACCGATAATAAAACCATATGATGGATCTGAAGCACTTCCACTAATAGTTGGAGTTGGAATTTGTGCAACATCCCCTACTAATAACAGAAAAGTCAATCCTTTTTCTTCATAATAATTTTCAACAAAAGCTTTGATAGCACTTGAGCTCGAACCAATATCAGCTAAACTAACCATTTCAGTTGGGATACCTTTTTTAGTTTTCCATTCTACAAAAGGTTCCATTGATTCAAGAAATAAACTAGAAGAAATAATTAACATATTACCTTGATCATTTAAATAATCAAATCTATTATCATTATTAAAATTGAGGAAATGACCTTTATAAATATTTTTAAACTCAGCTGCAAGTTTTTGTTTATATGATTGCCTGCTTAGTACATTTGCTTTGCCAGTTCCACTATTATAAACTTCAACTATAATTTGACTGTAGACTCTTAATGTTTTGGTAATAGGGTTATACTGAATAGGGTGAAAATCTATAGCTTGTCCTCTTAAGTTTTTTAAAATATAAGGACTTTGTAGATTAACAAGATTTGATGGAAAAAAACCATTTATATTATATTCATTACCTTTTATAAATGGTATGTCATTTGGATCAATTAATCTAGAAAGGTTTCCTTTAGAAGGAGCAATTGAAATATTTTCATAATCAGTAAATTTTGATGAAATGATGTTAATTGACATTTCAGCATCATCTGGAATAATTATAGATTTAGAATATTTTTGTAAATCAGGAGCCCCTTCTTTTAAGAAAGATGCACCATTTTTAAATGTAGCTCTATACATTAATTGATTAGTTAATTGAACAGGTTCAAGATTGAAATTTTCAAAATTAAACTCTATCGTTGAGCTCTCAATATTAGAACTTATAATTTTGGCGTAATCTACTTTTTGTGAAGTAAAAATACTTGAAACAAACAAACTAAACAAAATAATTCTTTTCATATTCATCCTTATATTAATATTTACCTTATGGTAAAATTAACCTATTATTAATGGTAAGGCAATGGACATAGATCACATTTTACATATTGTTACATACAAAAATGTAGTAAATAAGCTAAAAAATAGGTAGAAATAACCTATTTGATACTTGAACTAGAGAGATTCTGTAAGAATTGTATTTATACGCTCAACAAAATCAGTTGGATTGTGTAACTTAGCACCTTCCAATAATACGGCCTGATCTAGTAATAATTGGCTCATATTATTGAACGACTTATTCTTTTTCATATCTTTCATTTTAAGAATTATTGCATGAGAGGGGTTTATCTCAAGAATAGGCTTAATCTCTTGACCCTGAGGTGCATGCTGCCCCATAGACTTCATAAGTTCCTGCATTTTTGCAGTTGGATCATTTGAATCTGCAACTATACAAGAAGGTGAATCTTTTAATCTTGATGAAGCTTTTATATCTTTAACTTGCTCTCCTAAGACTTTTTTCATTTTCTTTATGAGAGGTTTTAGATTTGATTCATCTTCCTTATTATCGTCAGTTTTTAAATCATCAGCAGCATCACTAGAGTTTACTGATTTTAGATCATTGTCCTTATATTTAGAAAGTGATGGCATAATAAATTCATCAATATCTTGATCCATAATAAGGACTTCAATATTTTTTTCATTATACATTTCTAACAAGGGTGAGTTTTTTAAATCCGAATCTTTATCACCAGAAATATAATAAATATGTTTTTGGTCCGATTTCATTCTTGCAACATATTCGGAAAAGGAAACATACCCTTTTTCTGTAGTAGATTTAAACCTTACAAGCTCTAATAAATCATCTTTATTTTCAGAATCTTGGTATAAACCTTCTTTTAATGGTATACCAAACTTATCTATAAAATCAGAATACTTATCCTTGTCTTTAGAATATTTAGTAAGTGCAGTTAAGATTTTCTTTACTGATGTACTTTTGATTTTAGCTAAAACACGATTTTTTTGCAGTATTTCTCGGCTGACATTTAATGGTAGATCTTCAGTATCAATAACGCCTCTAATAAAGCGTAAGTATGTAGGCATCAATTCTTTGTCATCATCTGTTATAAAAACTCTTTTTACATATAATTTCACACCTGGTTGAAAATCTGGATTAAATAGATCAAAGGGTGGATTTTTAGGAATATAGAAAAGGGTCGTATAATCCAGGGTTCCTTCTGCTTGCGTATGAATGTGAAGAATTGGATCTTCGTAGTCAACAGCAATAGATTTATAGAACTCATTATAGTCTTTTTTCTTAAGAGAACTTTTAGTTTTTTTCCAAAAAGCAGACCCTGCATTGATTTGATCAGTTTTATTTTCGACAGTTTCTTTCTTTTTTTCACCCTCGCCTTCAGTATTAACTTCCTCGTAATGCAAGTATATAGGAAAAGATAGATGATTAGAATATTTTTTAACTATATTTTGAATTTCCCATTTATTAGCATACTTATTACCTTCCTCATTAAGGTATAATATTAAATCAGTACCATGGCCATCTTTTTTTGTTTCATCAATTTTATAACCACTCTTACCATCGCTTGTCCATTTAAAAGCATCTTTTTCTCCAGCTTTTTTACTTACTACTTCAACCTTATCTGCTACCATATATGAAGAATAAAAACCAACACCAAACTGACCTATTAAATTAGAGTCTTTTTTAGAATCACCTGTTAACATATCCACAAAGTTTTTAGTTCCTGAGCGCGCAATTGTTCCAAGGTTCGTCTTTAAGTCATCTTTATTCATGCCGATTCCGGTATCTGAAATTGTAAGTGTTTTTGCACCTTCATCAAACGTAATATCTATTTTGGGATCAAATTCTAGTGACTTAAAAGATTCATCAGTTAATGTTAGATATTTAAGCTTATCTAATGCATCAGATGAGTTTGAAACTAATTCCCTAAGAAAAATTTCTTTATGAGAATAAAGAGAATGTATTATGAGTTTTAATAATTGATCTACTTCAGTTTGAAATTTATGATTCGACATAAATTAAATCCTCCAGAATTTAAAAATATTAATGTTCTATAATTTAAGTTTTAAAAGTTATATCTAAGGCTTATACGTATCCATCTACCAGGCAAGGCAACATTTACAACATCTTCATATTGAACATTGAATAAGTTATTTATATTAAGTGATGTTTCAAAACGCCAAAAGTTATATTGTAATTGAGTATCAAAAATGATCCTATTAGCATGGTTTATCGGTTGTTCATATCTAATGTACCAAGATCTATTTATTCCAAAAGGCAGACTGTATTTTGTAGCAAGTATAAATTGATGCTTTAAATAATTTGATACATTCATATAATCATCTTTATTGCCGTTGTGCTCAATATCCAAATAAGAGTATCCCAGTTCAAGTATTTTAATGAAATTAATTTTTTCCATTAGTTCGGGATAAAGTTCTAGTTGCATATTATGTCCAGAAGACAGAACATTTGAAATGTTTGCGGATTTCCATGAAACAGAATTTTCTTGATACCAATCAATTACATTAGTACTATTTTTATAGTACTGAGACGCAGTCATTCTAATTGAGGGCCCATAAATTTGAATTCCATATTCGAAAGCATTAGAGGATTCATTTTTTAAAGTTTCATTACCACTATAAATATAATCATTTGCATACATTTCATAAAATGAAGGAAGTCTAAAACCATTGTCATACTTATGATAAACATTAGCATTATTATTTATATTATAAGAAACTTGATAGCCAGGTGATGTAAACCATCCAATATCCTTGTAGTAATTTGAACTTAGACCATAATCTAGATTGATTTTTTCACCAATTAAAATATTTTGATATGTTAAAGAATAGTTGTCACGTATATGATCATTTATTAGGGAGTTAGAGTTAACCTCTCTATTAAAAATGAAATTTGTTTTCCTAAACCCTTTTTTTGTATTAGAGTTAATATTAAAATTAAGTCCAAGCTCTGTATTATTATAGGTATCCCATCCGCCAACGTTTGAATCAAATGCTAATTTGTTTCTATGATCGTACCAATATGTATTTGATTCAAGGCTGTAGCTACCAAAGTTCCATAGAATTTTTGAATTTATAAATTGAGTTGTGTTGAGCTCATATTGTCTTGGGAAAGTATTGATTAAATAGTTAGATATTTGATTTCCCTTGTTTAGATATCCATAGGAGAAGTTTGTTTTTGTTTTTCCATCTTCCAAAGAGTACTTGTAGAAAAAGGTTGTCTTGTCAAAAGCTGTATTGTTTGTATAGCTACCTGAGCTTCCAGATTCTATACTAGAAAAACTTAAATTGTGAAAACTTTTACCTATCGGCAAAGATAGCATTAAATTGTTATTAAAAAGAGAATAATCACCTGCCTCAGTTGAAAGGAAAGTCCTTCTAGAATCTCCATTTTTAGTAATTATATTAATTACACCAGATACAGCGCCAGACCCATATGTTCGCGCTGAAGCATTTCTATATATTTCAATTTCTTCTATGTCATCAATGTTTATTGGTAAGCCTAAGTCATGATTTAGAGATTGTTGATTACTAATTTTTAAACCATCAACAAGGAGAAGTGTCTGCTCAGATGTACCGCCAAAAGTTGAAATGTTAGCAGATGCATCAAATCCACCTTGACGCTTAATGTTAATACCAAGAACATTATCTAACAGTTCAGCAATACTTGTTCCAGGTATTGATTTTATTTTTTCTTTTGATAAAATTATTTTTGTTGAGAAAATTTGCTTGCCTTCAGATTTATAAATATTTTTTTGAGCATAGCTGTCATCCACATTGCCATCATCGGTTTTTAAATTAACGAACTTTTGTGATGGAAAATATGGATTGCTTTCCTCAAAATCAAATATAGCAGTTTTAGTATTAGGGCCAAGGCTACCATCAACGCTTAGCTTTTGAAAGCTATTATCTATTTCATTAAATGTATTAAGTTTTATTTGTAATTCTTGAATATCTTGCCGGGAAGGATCATTAGATGTTATTTTAATATTATTTATTAAATTCAATATTTCTTTAGCTAGAATAGATTGACTGTTTTTGAGAGAGTTTTCAAGTTCAGAGATACTATTTTTAAATAATATATGAACAGGATTAGAAACTTTATTAATTTGAATTTTATATAATCTATAATGCTTTAATGCCATTTCATTATCATTAGATAATAAATAAGCCTGAGCATAGCACCAGTGGAATTCTGGATTTTTAAAGCTTAGTTGAGATTTAGTATCTTTTGGATCAATATTAGCAATAGAGTTTATTGAATTTATAATTTCTATAAATTTATCATTATCAAAGACATCTGGGAGTTTCTCAGATAATTTTTTTCTAACTAAAAGCTCATTTGCTATATCTAAATATGGGCTATCTATATCCGCGAATATTAAACTGAGGAATAAAAAAATAATATGTGAAAATTTAAAATTCAAATTAATTAGTTTTGGTGCGCGCAAGTTATGCATTTATCTTCAATAATACCATCGGCAGTTAATTTTATAAGAATAACTTCACTCTGCTTATCACGAGTAGCAGGATATGAATATGAGTATCCTGTTATAATATAACCTCCGTCTGCAGTCTGATTAATAGAAGTTCCAAAATCAGAATATTCTTTACCGAAAGTATAGTTCCATTCGGGGGCAAGGTCATATGAGAACTTAACAACCCATACATCTTCCATTGTAGAAGCTTGTGAATATTTGCTACCTACCATAACAAAACCATTGTCATTTGTTTGCCGAACGCATGCAGCTATATCAGGGTGCTGAGGACTACCATAAGTTTCTCTGCCTAATTCAGTTCCTTGATAGTCGGTTTTTAATATAAAAACTTGTCCCTCTCCTTGTCCTCCATAGTTTCCAACGACAACATAACCATTATCTGAAGTCTGTTGAACAAACAATCCTTCGTCATCTTTGTATGAAGATACTGCGCTTATTTCATATATTTCATTAAATTCTACAGTAAAATCTGATTTTAATTTTATCAATCTTATATCATATGCAGTAGTATCATTAAAACTACTTCCTACAATTATATAGCCACCATCATTTGTTTGTTGTGCATAATTACCTACATCCGAAACACCATTATCTACTCTTGTCCAAATATTTGTGGATGCATTTTGTAGACAAGAAGTGCTGTCAAGTATAGTGGGGCTAATAGCAACGGGCGGAGTTGCATTATTTGTACAAGTTCCATCATCTCTATTTTCACCATATACTAGATGCAAGCTATCAGCTGTATCGTTAAGATCAATTTTCCAAAGAGCAATATCATTATCATCTCCATCATATATGGTACCACAAACAATATAGCTACCATCCTCTGTTTGCTGAATAGAATTTCCAAAATCATTGTAGGTCGCTGTAACTGAACCGCCAGTATAGCTATTGTATTCTGTGCTACTGATTGTTTTCTCCCATACTGGAGTAGTTAAATCTGGACCATACTTTACAACCCACATGTCATAGTTGAAACCAGTATTCATTGTACTTCCAACCATTATGTAACCCCCATCAGAGGTCTGTTGTAAATCATTTGCTCTATTGTTTAATGCGGAGGCTACATGCGCCTTAGCACCTCCAAATATAACTTCATTTGTGTTATCCATGTTTTGATCAAACAAGACCATTGATAATTCTTCTTGATTTGTTTGGTCATATCGGCTTCCTATAACACCATAGCCTCCATCTGCTGTTTGAACTACTGCGAGACCTTTATCATTATATTTACTTCCCCAATGGACCACGCCACCTGTTGTCAAAGTATTCGCATCAGAACTTGCTGGCTCAGTAATAAGTTTTTGACAGCTAGTTATAACTAAAACAGCTGATAAAATGGTTACATATATTTTTTTAGAATACATCTATTTCTCCAATTATGCTTTTGGGATTATGTTATAAAATTCGTTATTAATAATAAAAATATTATTCAAATGTGTGTTTTTTGATATCTTATAAAAATATAGCCTTGTTGTAGAAGTTAAATTAACAGAATAATTATATATAATCAAATAAGGTATTTAAATTTATAAAAAAATATTTTCATGCTTCATGGTAAAATTAACTAATTGAATGTTTAAAAAAAATTTATTTTATTTCGGTAGATAAAATTTTAATTAATTTGTTTAGTCGATCAATTTCTTTTTCTAGGGTCCTACTATTACTAGACTTTGTTGTGTTTAATTTTTTAATTTGATTATTCATTTCAGCAATTTGATTTTTTAAATCCAAATTGTTATTATTTAGAGCTACTAGCTTATTATTTTGTTCAATTAATATATTTTTATTAATATCTAAAAGTTCTTCACAAACATTTTGTTTTTCATTGTTAATCTTATTCTTTTTATTAAATAAAAAACTGAAAAAGCCTGGCGAATCTTTATCATCATCATTTTTTTCAACTGTTTTTTGAAAAGAGGGGATAGGTTCTTTTGATATTGTTTTATTAGTAACCTCATTCTTTGGTTTTATTTCAGATATATTTTCATCTGGAAAATAATGATTGTATTTAGGGTTGGGAGTTCTTTTGAATTCCATTTTTGGTAAATATGATTTTTCAGGGGCTTTTTTCCCGCAATTAGAAAACAAGAATAGTAAAAAACATAATATTATAGGTTTAAACATATAATAAAATAATATAGAAAGTGATACTAGGTGAAGATCTTTGTAAAAGAAAAACCCCAAAAAATGGGGTTTTCTAAAATAAAGTACTTATTTAACTAATTTTATTTAATCAATATTAGCTTTTGCATATGCGAAGTAGTTTTTCCTCCATTAATAGAGACATTAAACTTTATGAAATACACTCCGCTTGAAGCATCTCTAGCATTCCATTTTATTTCATGACTACCTTTATTAATTGTTCCATTGGTTAATGTTTCTATTTCTTGTCCTTTTATATTTAATATATTAATTGAAAGTATCCCTTTATTTGGCATATCAAAAACTATATTAGTTGTTGGGTTGAAAGGGTTTGGATATGCTGGTTGCATTGTAAACTTAGTTGGTAATTGTTCAGCTTCTTTTAATAAGTTAATTACAAAAATACCATTTGGTTCCCATGTTGGAATTTCTGAATTAAGTGAAGTTAATTTTTGAGTTTGAGTTTTTAATATTTTAAAACTTGGAGCCTCGTTTATACCACAGTATCCTGCTGAATTTAAATTCCCTTCTGCTCCCATTACAGGTATATCTGTAGTTTCTCCTATCCATTTTCTAGCACCTGTTACTACATCACCACAATAACTTAAGAGCCAATCGCCAACTTCAATTTCATCATTTATTAGTTCTATATTTTCTACAAAATAAAATGCCTGCTGAGTTGATTGATAGTATTCAAATCCAGCTGGATAAAGTTCTTTATTTGAATACGTTTTTGATCTTGAAAGAGTAGCTGAACTTAAATCATATTGGAATTCGGTATTTTTATTCGTTATAATCCAGTATCCTCGGCCACCCTCAAAAGAAGATAAACTGCCTTGCCACCCGCCTTCTGTATTAATTGTAGATTCACCGAAACCAATTACAGCTATGATATTATCTTCAATATCATCTGGTAATCCTTCACCAATTCCAACACTACCAGCTGCAGGAAAAGAAACAAGATTTGGTCCGGAATTTAGAGTATACAATCTATCAGGATTATATGATTGCCCAATGACATTAAGTGTATCGGATTCAGAAAGCCTAATCCAATATCCTGATGTGCTTTCTAGTTCAATTAAAGATCCTGTCCATCCATCTGTAAAAGAATATTGAGCCGAGGTTGCTTCTCCAACTACAGATTCTAAATTAGGCAGAATATCATTTAGGACACTATTTATTGTTTGATCTTCAGGAAAAGAGTAAAAACTAATAAGATTATTGTATTGTTCTAAAAATAAAGTAAAATTATAATCGAGTGAAAGTTGGTTTATATTAAATAGACTTCCATTTTCGAATGCGAAGTTCTCAGATGGGTATACATCAAAGTATTTTGCTTGATCATGATCATATATCTTAAAAGTAGGATAGTCGCCCTCTAATAAATATCCTTCAGAATAGTCAAGATTATCATTTCCCATAGCTGGAATATCGCATATTCCGCCATGACACATGCTTGTATCCCATTTGCGTGATCCAACGCATATATCGCCATTAAAAACTGCAACCCAGTCCAAGCTATCAAGCGCTTGATCATTAATATCATTTATTTCGCTCACATAATAAAATGCTTGAGAGCTAGATTGATTAAATTCGAATTGCGTTGGTACTCCAGCGCAATTATAATTATTATCTGGATAAATACATGAATTATCGTCTAAATTAGCATTAGGGTCTAAATTACATGCAAGAGGGTCAGTGCATCCTAGTACTCCACCTTCTAAATTTTCAATAATTTCTATTCCATTAACTGTCCATGGAATATCTGTAGATGCTTGTGCATCATAATATGTATTAGCGGATACATCATAAATTTTAAATGTTGGAATGTCTCCAGTTTGTAAATATCCATATGAAGAACTATAACCATTATCATCACCCATAAGTGGAATATCGCAGGTACCATTTAAACATTCGGAAGTGTCCCATTTTCGAGCACCCACACATATATCCCCGTTGAATGCTCCAACCCAATCATCAGATGATATTGCAGTCTCTATAATTGTTACAGAATTAAAATAATAATATGCTTGAAGAGTAGATATATTATATTCAAAAAGTTCTGGATTTCCAGAGCATGCAAAGCCATCTATTGGGCCATCTCCACCACAGACGCCACATTCATCACCATAATCACATGTCCCATTATCTAGGTTGGCATTACTATTATAGTTGCAAGCATTTATATCAGTACATCCGGCTACTGCATTTTGTATATTTTCAGTAATAAAAGAACCATAGTTTTCCCAAGGGAAAATTTCAGAAGCAATCGCTTCATAGAATATGTTTTCAGATTCATCATATATTTTAAATGTTGGTACTTGTCCTGACTCCATATATCCTATTGTATAATCTGAGCCATCGGATCCCATAACAGGAACATCGCAAATACCATTTAAGCATGCAGAAGTATCCCATTTTCGAGCACCCACACATATATCCCCGTTAAATGCTCCTATCCAATCATCATTTGATAAATCTTGATCATTTATTGTAGCAGTACTAAATAAGTAGAATGCTTGTAAAATAGATTGTGAGAATTGAAATTCTATAGGGCCACAGCTACTACCATCTCCACCACAAACGCCACATTCATCATCTACTAAATCTGAACCACACGTATTATCACATCCAGAAGGAGCAGGTTCATTACAACCACATCCTAAATCTTCAGCATTACCATTAGGTGTTCCTGCACAATCAGAACAAGAGCTATT
>MDSW01061508.1_pt1 | contig 19332 bp, 19 predicted proteins | sample 811171 | NCBI WGS metagenome assembly MDSW01 (sample SAMN05326641, study PRJNA326480) | marine metagenome | isolation source: seawater | place: Atlantic Ocean: North West | collected 2012 | reverse complement strand
CTTCTAATTTCAATTTCAAATTTTTTACCAGAACCTAAAATATCGTCTCCAAGTAATCCAAACTTTCTAGCTTTTCCAATTGCTTCACTCAAACGTTGTTTAGCGACTGGATATTCACCCCGCACATAGAACCATCCTTTTTCGGCGCCTATGGCAATACCAGCTATAGTCATTGATTCGATTAAAGCGAAAGGATCATTCTCCATTAAAACTCGATCTTTAAAAGTTCCTGGTTCTGATTCATCAGCATTGCAAACTAGATGATGCGTTTTGCCTTTTTCGTCAGCTACGGCTTTCCATTTGACCCCTGTTGGGAAAGCGGCTCCTCCTCTACCTCTTAAACCCGACTTTGAAACCTCTTCAATTATTTGGTTAGCTTCCATTTCAAGAGCTTTGGTTAGAGCTTTATAACCTCCATGAGATTTATAATCGTCAAGACTATTTGGATCAATGATTCCAACTCGAGCCAGTAGTCGCAAATGATCAGATCCTGCTTGCGGTAATTTAATCGAGTCGTTTTCCGAAGTTCCATTTAACGATTTATTGATTTTCTTTAGGTCAGTGTCAACTGCAACACTGTCATGCGATGCAATTTGTTGGATAAACACAGCTGGTCCTCGTTCGCATTGACCTAAACACGGACTTGGTTTAGTTTCGTATCCTTCTTTTTTTAGATCGTCAATAAGACCTTCAGCTCCTTTGAGGCTGCAGGCTATGTCGTCACATACATGGAGTATTTGATTTCCATTCGGTGGTTGAGAAGCGAAGAGATGGTAGAAAGTTGCCACACTATAAGCTTCAGCTGGTGGGACTTCCAGAACACGACAGACATAATCCAGACCACCTGGGCTGATCCAACCAGAAGTATTTTGTAGTGCATGAAGAGCCGGTAACAGAAGGTGTCGACGTTCTTGAGTGCGTTTATGGCCAGCATAAACAAGCCGTTCTGTTATCTCCAGAGTTACTGGTCCATACGACTCAATTGCCTCATCTACGGCTTTTTTCTCACTGTCAGTAGGTAGAGAAGTACCAAACTTTATGTCAGGCATCGATCATTTTCTCCACGCGGATTGCTGCAGCTTTGAACTCGGCAGTACCTGATTTCAGGTCATAAGCACTATTCGTCAATTGGTTTACATCAACCAACTCTGGGAAATGAAAAGTTGTAAAGGCGAGACCTAAAGGAAGGTCAGGATCAATTTCGACTGTCATTTCAATACTTCCCCGACGAGATGAGACTATGACTCTTTCACCTCTTGAGATACCGAGTTTTTCGGCATCCGCAGCAGAGACTTCTAAAGCTTCTCCAGTTCGAATTGGAGAGTTGTATTCCCCAGTTTGAACTCCTGTGTTATATGAATCCAAAGCTCTACCTGTGGTTAAGCGCAAAGGATAATTATCATCCAGCGATTCAACTGGAGGTCGATCGTCTACACAAGAGAATGGAGCGAGTCGTCCTTCAGCTGGTTGTTTCCAAAGGCGGTCATGAAGAAACTGACTTCCGGGATGGTTTTCGTCAGGGCAGGGCCATTGGATACCACCTTCGTTTTCAATTCTTTCCCAGGACATCCCAGCATGCATGGGTGAGACAGTTCGCAACTCTTCCCAAAGGTCCTCAGCTGTTGGTCGGCCCCAACTGTTATCACCTAAATGTCTAGCCAAGTCAGAGATTATTTCAATCTCCTGACGTGCATCACCCGGTGGTTTAATGGCTGCCCGAGTCCGTTGAACTCTACGTTCACTGTTAGTGACAGTTCCATCAGATTCCGCCCAACCAAGTGCAGCAGGCAGTACAACATCAGCCATTTCAGCAGTACGAGTCATAAATACGTCCTGAACCACAAGGATGTCAAGACCTTCTAATGCTTCGCGTGCATGGTTCACATCAGCCTCAGAATCTGCTGGATTTTCACCGATTACGTACAAGGCGCGCAGTTCTCCTCTTTCCATTGCGTTAAACATGTCGGTAAGATGCAAACCTGGTTCAGGTGGTATTTCAGAATCCCAGGCAGTTTCGAACTTCATTCTTATTTCCTCATCAGCCAAATCCTGAAAACCAGCGAGTTTATTAGGCAAAGCTCCCATATCACCGCCACCTTGAACATTGTTCTGACCCCTCAATGGGACCAAGCCGGAGCCCCAACGGCCTACGTGGCCAGTCAAAAGAGACAGATTACAAAGCGCGAGAACATTGTCAACTGCCGTGTGATGTTCGGTTATACCCAGAGTCCACATAATCTGAGCTTTTTCAGCATTCGCATAGCCATGAGCTAGATCGCGTATTGCTTCGACAGGCACCCCAGTTACTCCAGCAGTTCTTTCTAATGTCCATGATTCAACGTGAGTGGCAAAATCTTCAAAACCCGTAGTTGCATTTGCAATAAATTCTTTATTTTCAAGGCCAGCATGAATTATTTCGTTAGCTACGCCATTGGCGAGAGCAATATCACTGCCGACATTAATGCCTAACCACACATCAGCAAATTTTGCTGAGTCGGTTCTCCTGGGATCCACAGCCCACATCCGAGCACCGTTTGACAATCCCTTTAAAAGATGATGGAAGAATATCGGGTGAGCGGCCCGAGCATTTGAACCCCAAAGGACAATGGCATCTGTTTCTTCAATCTCCTTATAAGAGGAGGTCCCTCCTCCTGCTCCAAACACTGTCGCCAGACCGACGACACTAGGGGCGTGTCAAGTTCGATTACAACTGTCGATATTGTTCGAACCTATTACTTTTCTTGCGAATTTTTGTGCTGCGTAATTGACTTCATTGGTTGTTTTAGAGCAACTGAACATTCCAAAGGCGTTAGACCCATGTGAATCAACCACGGATTTAAAACCTTCAGCGGCTTTGTTCAGTGCTTCCTCCCAGGTGCATTCACGAAGCTTTCCATTTTCTTTAATTCTCGGCACAGTAAGACGTTCAGTCATGGTTTCCCCATCTAGATCAAATTAACCTAATGTTAGTATTACTCATTCGAAGAAGAATTGATTATTTTTTGTCTATTTCTCCGTTCAATCATTCGGATAGAAGACCAAAGTTCATCACGTTCTATGTAGCAGCCGTAAAGGTGCCTTTCGCCAGTAGAAGAATCAAATGAGTCTCTGGCGTGTAATACGCGGCGATTGTCAAAAATCAGACACTCACCTGGTTCCAGTCGGAAACGTAATTTAAAACGGTCATCCTGATTAAGTGTCTCGAACAATTGATATGCCTTATACATGGGTTCAATGAGATCGAAATCGACTTGTAGAGGAACACGTAAAAAGTTACCAACTCTAACTTCTTCGATTTTTCCATCTTTATTTAACTGAATCATGGGAGTTTTCCAACGGTAATCGGTAACGGTGCTGCGGTTACCAAAGTCCCACGGAACTGAAGTAAGCAATTTAAAGAATTCAGGTTCGAGTGAGCGGATTTCTTCAGCTACACGAAAACCATCAACCAAAATTGATTCTCCCCCTGCCACAGAATTTTTTAGACAATGAAGCAGTTGGAGTCCTGGTTGATATTCACGTGTAGGTAGATCTGTATGAGGAGGAAGCTCAATCGTTGTATAAGCAGCTGTATCTGGTCCAGTTTTTGCTTCTACGTCAAAGAAAAGACCAAAATTAGTTTCCCTAACTACACCTATTCGTTCTGTTACCTGAATTAGACCGTTTTTCGAAGGTTCGACATTATTTGTAATACAACATCCAGCTTCAACTAGTGAGCAAAGCCATTTTTTTTCTATTTCTGGATCAGAAATAATTTTGTTCCAATCGAAGCGATCTGGCTCTTTTTTAGTTTTTGCGTCCCATGTAATATAGTAAGGGAAAGTTTTTTTCAACAAATCTAAACAGTGAGCCCGAAGCCAACCGGGATGGAAATAACTTGTATGCGATTCTCCTGACCAGATTATTTTTAAGAAACCTGTCTCTGTTACAGATACAGATGAAATGAGCAGGTTGTTAGGGATGGATACCACACTGAAAATAGGTTCTCGTGTATCTGGATGAACGCAACAAGGGCAGTTGTCTCTTAACCAAAGAAAGTGAAATTTACTTAGATGACCGTCATCCCATCTAACTTCGACTTTTTTCCCATCGGTAGAAGAATCAACAATGTAATGTTCTATCGGATAGAAATCGAAATCTCCTGTTTCAATCACTTCCTTCATTATTTGTATCTTTCTCTGAAGTTTTAATATTTAAGTCATTAATTGTTTGGATAATCGCTGTAAGTCCCTTATCACGCTCAATTACCAAGTCAGCTACAGATCTGCCGGCTGCTTCTTCTGAGCAACCATCTACAACTGCATTTCTGAGATCTTCAGTTAATTCTGGAGCCTTTAATCTTGTCCAAGGAGATTCAAGCGAAGGCCCGAAATGGTCAAGCATATGAGCCATACCCCCCTCACCTCCGGCCAAATGGAATGTAAGCATCGGTCCCATTAAAGCCCATCTCAGACCGGGTCCGGCAGTAATGGATAGATCCAATTGTTCTACGGTTGCCTCTCCGTTAGCTACCATATGTAAGGCTTCACGCCACATTGCTTCTTGAAGTCGATCAGCTATAAAACCGTCAATTTCTTTCTCAAGGCGTAGCACCGTTTTTCCAGAATTCGAATAAATATTTTCAGCCCTGTCCATAGCAGATACTGAGGTTTGAGGTCCTGCCACAAGCTCTACAAGTGGAAGTAGATAAACAGGGTTAAATGGATGCCCTACCACTACACGTTCCGGTGCTACTGAACACTCTGAGGCCAGGTCGCTAACTAAATAACCCGAGGTTGACGATGCTATTACACAATCAGAGGTACAAGCTTTATCAATTGTCGAAAGGAGTTCTTGTTTCAATTCAAGTCGTTCAGGAGAACTTTCTTGAACTAATGAACAGTTTTCAACAGCTTCTTCGATTGTTTTATGGAAAATCACGAGATCTGGAGAAGCTCCGTTCGCTAGACCCAGTTTTTCCATTGATGGCCAAGCCTGTTCAATCGTTCTTTTAAAAAGATCTTCTGATTTTGAATCAGGATCCCAGACATGCACCTCGATACCTTGGCCAGAAAAATGTGAAGCCCAACCGCAACCTATTACACCCATGCCTATACAGGCGATTGATTCATTCATAAGAAAATTGTGAAAATGCTAAGCGTTATCATTTTAGATTCAGTGTTTCTCGAACTTCATCTGGTGATTGGATTGAAGCTCCCATTAGTTCGATAATTTTCACAGCTTTTTCCACCAGATCTGCATTTGTAGCTAGTACACCTTTTTCTAGGTACAAATTGTCTTCAAGTCCGACCCTTACGTGACCTCCAAGCATTACTGATTGTGCGACCATTGGCATTTGCATAGCCCCTAAACCAAAAGAGGTAAATTCTGCGCCTTCTGGCAGTCGGTTGATCATTGCATTAAGTATTCCAATATCCATAGGTGTTCCGTATGGGATGGAGAGACACAATTGGATCCAGAAAGGAGGGTCAAGCAGACCCTCATTGATCATTGTTTCAGCAAACCAAAGATTTCCGGTGTCAAAAATTTCCAGTTCAGGACGTACACCTAGATTTCTAACTTTTTGAGTCATCTCTCTGAGCATTTCTGGAGTCGAGATGTAAACCTCATTAGTGTCACCAAAGTTCAGTGAGCCGCAATCTAGTGAACAAATCTCAGGTCGTATTCTTTCTACATGCTGTAATCTTTCTTGCGCCCCTACAAGATCTGTCCCTTCTCCAAAATTCATTGGTTCGCTGTCAGGACCGATGACCAAATCGCCTCCCATGCCGGCAGTTAAGTTAATTATCACCTCACTGTCTTTTTCCCTTATTCTGTTAACGACCTCTTCGTAGTAATCTGGATTTCTTGATCCTTTTCCAGTTTCTGGGTCTCTAACATGACAATGAACGATTGCGGCACCTGCTTTCGCAGCTTCGAGTGCAGAAACTGCGATTTGCTCAGGAGTTATCGGGACGTTTCCACTCTTGTCGGTTGTATCACCTGCACCAGTTATTGCACATGTGATAATTACATTTCTATTCATTTTCCCCCCTCTGCTTTAAGATTCTCAGGTTAAAAACGGAATATGAGTAATTTGCTAGAGAATAGCTTCGAAACGTGGCCTTTTGTTTGTCAAAGACATAGAAAAAGTAATTTTATGAATGATTTGACAATAGTGTTTATTTAAACATTGCTGTGTATTTGGAGGAAAATTGTGACCGCTCGTGGTAGAACAGTCAAAGTTTTTACCGAAAAAATAGAATCTGGGAAAAGTCAGCGAGTTCCAGATGAAGTGATTGTTGAAGAGCCAATCTCTATACGACTTAACGGAGAACTCATAGGTACTACTATGAGGACTCCAGGAAATGATTTTGAACTCGCAGCAGGATTTTGCCTAACTGAAGGACTGCTTCATGATGTGAAGATTAAATCGATCAGATATTGCGGACAATCAAGTGCATTAGAAGCGGAATTCAATGATGTAACTGTAGATGTAGATGGTTCTGTTTCGAAGCCAGTATCGAGACTTGGACCTGCTTCGTCTTCATGTGGAATTTGTGGAGTAGAAGCTATTGAAAATCTCTTGAAGTCTTTAGAGCCTTTAGCCTCAGAAGCTTTTGACATAAATATTCTTACTTCTGTCGCTTACAACATTCAAAAAGATCAAGATCTTTTTGGAGCAACTGGCTCTGTTCATGCTGCAATGGCTTTTGATCGATCAGGTAAGAGCATTGTTGTTCGCGAAGATATAGGTCGACACAATGCCGTTGACAAGATCGTAGGACATCTATATTTGGAGGATTCTCTACCGGCAAACGAGATGGGTCTTTGGGTTAGTGGCAGAGCATCTTTTGAGATGGTTCAGAAAGCATGGGCAGCAGGTTTTGCTTGTTTGATTGCTGTCAGTGGACCTTCAGCGCTTGCGGTGGATACTGCTAAGGCAGCAGGATTGCAACTAGGCGGTTTTGCTCGTGGGGACCGGATCAATCTTTATTCTTAGAGTTAGATCAAGCTAGTTTCCGTAGACTCTAAGAATGGATTTAGCATTGAAACCATCAGAAGGGCTAGGAGTTCTCCATCTTTTCTGTAAGTATCAAAGTTCGGTAGATGCAGAGAAACTCAAAAAAACGGTTTCAGAAACTCTTGACAAAGGTTTACAAGTTGTTGTTGTCGTGATGCTAGGGCACAAGGCAGATTTGGCATTGATGGTCTTAGGGGAAGATCTTTGGGATCTACGTGATTTTCAAAGTTCAGTAGATTCTGCTGGCCTAGAAATCGTAGATAGCTATTTTTCATTAACTGAAATCTCTGAATATGCCGCAGGCGTTCCAGAGGAAATGAAGCAAGCCCGTCTTTATCCGAAGCTTCCCCCTGAGAATAAAACAGCTTGGTGCTTTTACCCAATGTCTAAGCGCCGTGATCCGGAGGCTAACTGGTACACACTTCCTTACGAACAGCGATCAGCCCAAATGCACGAGCATGGACGTTCAGGTAGAAATTTCGCTGGTCGTGTTTTGCAGGTAGTTACAGGATCTACTGGTGTTGATGATTACGAGTGGGGAGTGACATTATTCGCAGAGAATCCTGACGACCTCAAAGAGGTCGTCTACACGATGCGATTCGATGAAGCATCAGCTGTTTATGCAGATTTTGGCCCCTTTTATACAGGGATGGTTTCTGACATTCACGATGCTTTGGAACGTTTGGCTAATGGGTGAAGACCACGCTATTGAATCCGATTCTGACGAAATAACATCTAATCTGGTCTCAGTTGTAGCGTTTGTTCCTGATTTAATGGATCAGTCAAAATTACGTTTGGCGATGCCAGACATCTGTTTCGTTAAAGAAGTTTCTGAACTTATTGATGTAGAAGTTGATCTTGTAGTAATTGACTTGTCCAAATCAGAAGTGTTGGAGATTTTACCTCTAATCGATTCTAAAATTTTAGGCTTTGCTTCTCATGTCGATAAAGAAATTATTTCTTTAGCTGAAGAAGCCGGTTGCGAAAAAGTGTTACCAAGGTCGAAGTTTTTCCACGATTTCGACGCTCTTGTTAACGGCGTATTAAAACTGAACTAACAGCGTATTAAAACACGTTTTCCTGCGATTTGGCAGAGAAGTTCGAAGTATTCTTTTTTTAGTCTTGTTTGTGTTTTTGTTTAAAGGAGGTCACAAATGGATTCTGGAGATTATGCATGGATGCTTATATCAACCGCCTTAGTGGTTTTCATGATTCCTGGTTTAGCACTTTTCTATGGAGGTATGACAAGAAGCAAAAACGTTCTGAACATGTTCATGATGAATATGTATTGTGTGGGCATAGTCCCCATTATCTGGGTGTTGCTTGGTTACTCAATAGGAAATAGTCCCGATGGAAACGGATTCTTTGGAGGGGAATGGATAGGGAATTTTGATTACGTTGGTTTAAAGGGACTCAATGGCGACTCAGAAAGTCTCATTTTTGTTGCTTTTCTTATGACTTTCGCTGCAATAACACCAGCCTTGATATCAGGAGCAGTAGCTGATCGTTTGAAATTCTCAGCTTGGGTAGTTTTCGTACCGATCTGGTTATTGATTGTTTACTGTCCAGCAACTTACTGGGTTTACAGCGGTTGGCATGATGGAAACGGAGCACTTGATTTCGCTGGCGGTACCGCTATTCATTTAAATTCTGGAGTGGCTGCTTTAGCTTTTGTCTTGGTTTTAGGAAAGAGAAGAGGTTGGCCTAAAGAAGCATCTCCTCCTCACAATATGCCAATGGTTTTAATTGGAACAGCAATTCTTTGGTTTGGATGGTTTGGATTCAATGCAGGTTCTGCAGGAGCTGCAAATGGTCAAGCTGTTCAAGCTCTTGTAAATACTTTTGTTGCAGCATCAGCAGGATTGATCGGCTGGCTTATAGCAGAAAAATTGAAAGGCGGACATGCTACTTCTTTGGGCATGGCATCAGGAATCGTTGCCGGGCTTGTGGCTATTACACCTGCTGCTGGATTCGTAGGGGGATTGGCGAGCATAGTATTTGGTCTTGTTGCCGGAGCAGTCTGTTATTTCGCAATCTCACTGAAAAATCGCTTTGGCTATGACGATAGTTTGGATGTAGTCGGTATCCATGGTGTAGGGGGACTAACTGGAGGACTCTTGCTAGGGCTTTTCGCTGATTCGAGTGTAATTCCGGGAGGGGATTTTGATGACGGACTATTCTTTGGTGGGGGTATGGAACTACTGCTTGATCAGATAGTGGCGATGTTGTCAGTAATCGGTTTGTCTTTTGTTGCAACTTTGGTAATAGTAAAAATCATTGATGCCACAATTGGGCTTAGAGTTGAAAGTGAGATTGAGCAAATTGGTTTGGATCGAGCTTTACATGCAGAATCGGCTTATAACGATTAGAACTTTCAATAAATGAAAGGTCTCTCTATTGATGACCTGCTTTCGGAAGATTCCATTACGGGATCAATTTTTTGCGCAGATCTAACAAAACGGGTTGATCAATTTATAGAAGAGATTTTTGACGAGGCAGGTTCCCCATCTGAGATAGCTGTTTGCGCGATAGGAGGTTATGGAAGAAAGGAACTATGTCCCGGAAGTGATATTGATGTTTTATTAATACATCATCAATCAGTTGACATTCTGCCTATCGCTGAAAAAATCTGGTACCCATTGTGGGATGCAGGCTTAAAACTTGGACATCAAGTAGGTACACAAGAAGAGATTCTTAATCTTGCAGAATCAAGCCTTGAAACAGCTACGAGTTTACTATCATCACGAGCTATCGCTGGCGACAAAGAGATTGTTGATGTGTTAGCTGAAAAAGCTCAAGATCAATGGATTGAAAGATTCCATAAATATTTGAAAGAGCTTGGATCAACAGTCGAAGACCGTTACAAGCAATACGGGGAAGTCGCTTTTCTTTTAGAACCTGAACTAAAGCAAGGAAGAGGAGGATTAAGAGACGCGCATATTTTGCAATGGATGGAGATTGCAGAACCAATTTTGATTACCTCTGAATCAACAGTTCTTCTCGATGCGGTGGAAACACTCTTATCAGTGCGTGTGGAATTACACAGGGTAACTGGAAAACGCTCAGATCGACTTTTGCTAGAACTTCAGGACGATGTAGCTGAACAACTGAAATATAAAAATGCTGACGAATTGATGGGTGCTGTTGCAAATGCAGCAAGAGTAATCACATGGACAGGAGACGGTGCGGCAAGACGTATTGAAAGGATTAGACAATCAAGACCTATCAGGAAATCTTTAAACAGGTTACGCAACACAGAGATTGATCCAGATCTTGATTTAGATACCGGTCGGTTAGGACTGACACAAAAAGCTGATATGACGGATCCATTTTTGCCTTTACGAGCGGCTGTTGCTGCAACAAAATGTGGCGCCTATTTAGAGAGAGCCTCTTTGGAAAAGCTGGCAGAAAGTAAAACAGAAATGCCGCAGACTTGGCCCGAAGAAGCAAGAAAGTTATTAATTGAACTTTTAATGTCTGGTCCCGATGCAGTTCCAATAATTGAAGATTTAGATCAATACGGATTATTCGCACACCTTATTCCAGAGTGGGAATCTTGCCGTTCAAAACCCCAAAGAAACGCTTATCACCGATTTACAGTTGATCGTCACCTATTAGAAACAGTTTCAGTGGCTGCAGGATTCACAGCAACTGTAGCTAGACCAGATCTACTGGTTCTAGGAGCTTTGCTGCATGACATTGGTAAAGGTTACCCAGGCGACCATACGGAAATAGGAATGCAATTAGTCGAAATTATTGCCAAAAGAATGGGTTATGAAAAAAGTGATATTGAATTACTGGTTGGCATGGTTGAACATCATCTTCTTCTACCAGATGTAGCTACAAGGCGTGACCTTGATGACGATGGGACAATTAAATCTGTTGCAAGTTCAGTAAAAACGATTTCTCTACTTTCTCTTTTAGATGCACTTACTGAAGCTGATTCAATTGCAACAGGCTCCTCTGCTTGGAGTACTTGGAAAGCTGGTCTTGTCAGGGAATTAGTAGCGCGTGTACAGCATGTCTTATCTGGTGGTGACATTGATGATGTTGTTGAAGCTGGTTTCCCTAGTCAAAAACAACTTGACGTAATGCTTACTGGAGAGGAAGTTTTCTCGGGTGACCAATTTGAATTAACTGTAATAACCAATGATAGGCCTGGTGTATTTTCAAAAATTGCAGGTGTTCTGGCACTCAATGGACATGACGTGATAGGTGCAGATGCATTTTCAGAAGATGGGAGAGCTCTATCGGTTTTCTCAGTTGCAGAAAAATCTTATGAAATCCCAAAATGGGAAGAGATTTATCAACAAGTGCGACTTGCATTAGATGGCCGGCTGGCCCTAGCAGCTCGGCTTGGTGAACGCTCACGTATTTATACTTCGGTTTCTACTAGCGCGAAACCCTTCGAACCGAAAGTTGAAGTAGATAATTTGACGTCTGACTTTGCAACAGTCTTAGAGGTAAGTTGTCCTGATGGTGTGGGGGTTCTTTATCGTATTACGAGAGCTTTCGCTGAACTTGATCTGAATATTGTTAGGGCTAGAGTGCAAACTATTGGTTCAGATGTTGTTGACGCATTTTATGTACTTGATGCGAAAGGGAGAAAAATCCAAGACGCCGATCATCTGAAAGAAATTGAATTGGCAGTTTTGCGCTGGTTAACCACTGATTTATAAATTTTTTATGTGGCTAATCGTTCTTATTGCCCTACTTTGGTTGTATGTCTGAAACGCCTTCAGAATTAGCAACCAAACAGGATCTATTGAGATGGGCGATACTTAATGGAAAGGGACACCTAGGTGAGTGAAGAAGAGAACCGTTTCGAAGAAGCGGCGATTGAGGCAGAATTCGAGACCGGATACCGTGAAGAAACTCGTGAAGAAGCTCGCCGTGGTGTCGTTATCCGTCTTTTCCGTATTGCTTCGGGATCGTTTATAACAGTTCTTGGCATCATTTTGGTACCGCTACCTGGACCCGGCTTGTTGGTTGTCGCTATCGGTCTCGGTATTCTCAGCAGAGATGTCGCCTGGGCTGACCGCCTTCTTCAAACAGTGCGTCGACGCTTACCAAGCGATAGCGACGGTCGGTTACCGAGATCTAGTATTGCCACCATGGTTGTTCTCGCATTAGCCGGGATAGCATTTTCAGTTTGGGCTTTATTCTTGGGCTGATTTACAAATTTTTTGTGATGAATCGTTCGTATTGCTCTACCTTGGTTATATGTCTGAAATGCCTTCAGAAGAAACGACTAAGCAAGACCTATTGAGATGGGCGGAGACCATCTCAGGTATTGCTAGAACAGGTCTTAGTTTTACTGAAGTTTTATATGAGCGCGAACGGTATGAAGAGATTTTAAAAGTGGCTGCAGATATTAAGCAGCGTGCTCAAGGGAACGGTTTAACTTCTGATGAATTATATGAAAGTTGGATTGATTCAGTAATTGAGGGAACGCCAGGTTATGTGACACCAAAAGTAACTGTTGGTGCTGTTGTAGGTAATGAGGATGGGGAGATTCTACTTATTCAGAGAGCGGATTCAGGAAGATGGCTTTATCCAACTGGTTGGGCTGATGTTGGTTATTCAGCGTCGGAAGTGGTGGTTAAGGAGGTAGCAGAAGAGACTGGTATCGAATGTGAAGTTATTAAACCTATTTCGATTCTTGATGGGATGAGACTGGGTTTCACTGGGATACCTCTATATTCACTTGTTTTTCTTTGTCGAAAAACTGGAGGAGTTTTAAAACCTCATCCTTTAGAGTGTCGTGATGTTGGGTTTTTCAGTGAAGATTCATTACCAGAAGGAACTGTTTCACCGCAAAGATGGGCATCGCATGCATTTGCAGCTATCAGGGGTGAAAATGTAGAAGTTATGTTCGATGAGCCTCGCAAGCCAGTTTGGTTAGGCGAGAATGATTAAAAGAGTTTTTAGAAGTCTTAAATAATTCTGAGAATTCTATGTTTGCCCAGTCTGGTTTCTGAGAAAGTCTTCAACTTCGCTTACCAACAATTCAGGATTGCTATCTTGTTCTTCAACTTCTGATTGATTGTCAAAATCTTCTTCAAGCTGATTCACGTATTCAGATGTATCCATGTCTTCTGCAACTAGTTCATTTATTTGCCTTTCGTAGGCTGCGGAAGCTATTTCTAAATCGGTACAGGCAATTCCTATTTGAAGTACCTCCGCTAATCTTTCAACCAATGCAAGAGCTGCTTTAGGAGAGTTCGCTCCTGAAACATAGGAAGGGACACCAGCCCATAACGACATACTCGGTATCCTTTTTTCACGTAGAACACTGTTTATAACTCCTACTATTCCCGTGGGTCCTTCATATGTAGAAGGTGGAAGATTTAGTCTCTTTGCTAGATCAGAATCATCCGAGGATCCAAAAACTTTTACAGGTCTGCTATGAGGTATATCAGTTAGAAGTGAACCGAGAGTCACCACCATGTGGCTTTCGATTGTTGAAGCTATTTCTATTATTTGATCCGTGAATGTTCTCCAGCGAAGTTGTGGTTCATGTCCGCGAATAATTACTAGATCGTTTTTAGAGTCAAACATTTTAGCTACATATATTTTTGTCGCTGGCCAGATTATTTCGCGTTGTTCATCAGGTATCTCAATTACCGGGCGAGAAATTGTAAAGTCAAAAAATTCTTCTGATTCTATAGTTCCAATTTTTACTGCATCGAAACGGTCTTGGAAATATTTAACTGCGCTTGTGGCAGCTTCACCTGCATCATTCCAACCTTCAAAAGCAGCTATTACTACAGGGCTGCTCAGACCTTCTAGAAGTTCCTCGTTTTTCCATTGAATAAATTTTGAAGCCATTGAAACGGAGGCTATCGGATATGAGCTCGCGCGCGACCCAACATTTGTAATCTAAGCTTGTATCAGATGACTGAAAAAAATATTGAAATTCGAGAAATAGCAAAAGTAGACGATGACCTCATTGCGGCTATGAACCTTTTGATTCCACAGTTATCTAACTCTAATCCTCCTCCTGATCGTTCAGCTTTGGAAGAGATAGTTGCTTCTGACTCTTCAGTACTTATTTCTGCTTATATTGATGGTGCAATAGTCGGCTCGTTAACTTTGATCATTTTTACTATCCCAACCGGTAAGAGAGCTTGGATTGAAGATGTTGTTGTTGATGAAAAGTGTCGCAATGAAGGTATAGGTGAAGCTTTAAATCAAGAGGCGATAAACATTGCTAGACGTTCTGGAGCTAAAACTGTGGACTTAACTTCACGTCCGTCGCGCGAAGCTGCAAATCGTCTTTACAGTCGGTTGGGTTTCGTTCAACGAAATACAAATATTTATAGGTTTGAAATTTAGATCAAATCTGAAAGATTTTTCAATTAGCTGATTTGGGAAGCTCTATACCAGTAGGTGTAGTTTTTGTAAAAGGAATCATTAAGGGGTTAGATAATGGCACATCAAGTAAAAGGGGTTGTTGCTAAAAGCAAGGGAGAGCCTGTTTCAATTGAAACGATTGAAGTTCCCAATCCTGGCTCTGGGGAGGTTCTGATTGACGTGAAAGCGTGTGGAGTCTGCCACACGGATTTGCATTACAGAGAAGGAGCTATCAATGACGAGTTTCCATTTTTGTTGGGTCATGAAGCAGCGGGCCTCGTAGAAGAAGTTGGTGAAGGTGTTACTGATTTAAAACCAGGTGATTTTGTGATCCTTAATTGGCGAGCTGTGTGTGGACATTGCAGATCTTGCCGAAGGGGTCGACCATGGAATTGTTTTTCGACTCATAATGCAACGCAGAAAATGAAACTTGATGGCAAAGAACTTTCACCAGCTTTAGGTATCGGGGCATTTGCTGAGAAAACTCTTGTTGCAGCAGGACAAGCTACAAAAGTTAACCCTGAAGCCAAACCTGAAGTAGCTGGACTTATAGGTTGTGGGGTAATGGCTGGTTTAGGGGCTGCAATGAATACCGGGCAAGTTAGCCGCGGAGACTCAGTTGCAGTTTTTGGTTGCGGAGGTGTAGGTGATGCTGCAATTGAAGGTTCACGCTTGGCAGGGGCTCATACCATAATTGCTGTTGACATAGATCCAACGAAACTTGAGTGGGCCAAAGGATTTGGAGCCACTCACACTATTGATTCATCAAAAGTTGATCCAGTCGAAGCGATCAGGGAAATAACAGACGGCAATGGGGTTGATGTAGCAATAGAAGCTATAGGTCTTCCAGTTACTTATGAACAAGCTTTTTATTCTCGTGATCTAGCAGGAACAGTTGTACTCGTTGGAGTTCCAAACCCTGAAATGAAAATCGAACTCCCTATGATTGAAATTTTTGGTAGAGGTGGCACCTTGAAATCTTCTTGGTATGGAGATTGTTTACCTTCACGTGATTTTCCTATGCTTATTGATCTCTATTTACAAGGACGTCTTGAACTTGATCGTTTTGTTTCAGAAACAATTGGTTTAGATGAAGTAGAAGAAGCCTTTCACAAAATGGAACGTGGAGAGGTTCTTCGTTCTGTGGTCATACTGTAGTAATCAAATAAAGTGCGTTGGTTAATAGTTGGTCATGGAAAAATAACTGCGAATTTCATAGAAGCCGCACGTGGGATAGGCCATGAGATTGTCGCTGTTGCAGGACGAAATTCTAAAAGAGTTTCATCATTCGCAAATGTAAATGGAATAGAGAAATCAGGAGAAGATTTACTTCTTCTTTCAGAAGGAGTGGATGCGGCTTATATAGCAACACCTCACACTGAACACTGCAACGGAGCTATAACTCTTTTAGAAAAAGGAGTGCCTGTTCTATGTGAGAAACCTTTGGCGGTAAATCGTAGACAAGTCGACAAGATGCTTGACGCAGCAAAAAAAAGCAACACTTTCTTGATGGAAGCAATGTGGACCAGACATTTGCCGATTTACGAAGAGGTTATCGGTTTGATTAATAAGGGTCTGATTGGTCAACCAAAACTTGTTGATGCGTCACTAGGTTTTAATTCGCCTTATGACTCTGAATCTAGATTATGGAACCCAGAACTTGCAGGAGGGAGCCTGTTGGACGTTGGGATTTATCCGTTAACACTTGCAGATTTGATATATGGAACTACACCAGAGAAGGTTTTCGCTTTAGCTGAACTTTCTCAAGATGGTGTGGATGCTCATCTTGCTATTACATTGCAGTATAAAAATTCGGCTCTGGCGACACTTGGGTCAGCTATTAATCTTTCCTTACCCAACGGAGCAACCATTCTTGGTGAATCTGGATCTATTGAAATACCTTATTTTTGGTGTGCGCAGAAAGCTTTTATTATAAAAGACTCGGAAAAAAGTGAGATTCTTAGTCCGCACGATATAAATGGATTCGAATATCAAATTCGTGAAATGGATAGATGTCTATCAGAAGGCTTAATTCAGAGTCCGAAAGTTACTTGGGAGTGCTCTCTTTCAATTGCTCAGCTAATGGACAATATTCGATCTGAAATTGGTGTTAGTTATCTGGCAGATTGTGAGGAAAATGATGGAATATAGAGACATTCCAGGAATTCGAATTCCCCTCTCAGAAATCATCCAAGGGGCTACAACTCTTTTCGGAGATGAAACTGTTTCCCAGTGGGAAGATTTACTTGATGATGTAATGGATGTAGGTATAAACGCTTTCGATACGGGACTTGTGTACGCAGATCAGGATGGCACTTGTGATGAACGGTTAGGAAGGTGGATTAATGAGCGAAATGTTCGCGACAAAGTCATTGTCATTGGTAAAGGCTGCCATCCTGGACCTCCTAATTGGCAAGAGTCTCGTGTTTTACCGGAATATGTAGGAGTGGATATAGAAAAAACATTAGATCGTATGGGAACTGACTATTTAGATCTTTGGCTTTTTCACCGTGATAATGAAGAAGTGCCACTTGATGAACTCGTAGATGCAGTCGACAAACAAATTTCTGCCGGTTTAATCGACACATGGGGAGTCTCCAACTGGAGCATTAAGCGATTTTCAAATGCTCTAGATGTGTCAAAGAAAAATTCTTGGGTTAAACCGGAAGTTTTCAGTCCGCATTTGTCTCTAGTTGTTCAAGAACAACCTCCATGGGAAGCAGTAACGAGCATCGCAGGAAATAATGCACGTGATGACAGAGAATGGTTAAAAGATAATCAGATTCCAGTTTTAGCATGGTCGACTTTGGCCGGTGGTTATTTAACCTCTGCAATAGAACTTGAAACAATGCTGACGCCAAATTCTCAGTTGCATGCCGAGACAGCTCGGTGTTACCACTCAGAGGCAAACTGGTTGCGACGTGAACGTGCAATTGAATTAGCAGCAAAGAAAGACTGCACACTTGAACAGATAGCAGTTTCATGGGTTCTGCATGCCGATTTTCCAACACACGCACTATGTGCTTCACGTAGCAAGACTGAAGCTTCCCATAATGTCGCTTCCGCTGATATAAAAATTTCTGCAAGTGAAAGAGTTTGGTTGGAAAGCGGTGAGATTATTGAATGAGAAAAAAGTTCGAGAACGGAACATAGATGTTTTAAAAACTGCAATTTCTTCTATTGGAGGTGGAAATAGTGAAATATTTTCCAATCTATATACAGATGACTGGGTTCTTGAACTTCCATATAGTGAACCACCCAAAGTCCTAAAAGGGATAGATGAAATTCTTGCTTACTTAAAGCCACAAATGGGCAAACTTGAATTTACTCTCACACTCACAGAAATCTTTGAGTGTCTTGATCCGAATTTGCTAATAGCAGAATACATTAGCGAAGGTCGATCCACTATAACTGACAAGCCTTATCGTAATTCTTACATAGGTTTGTGGAGGTTTCATGAAGGCAAGATTTGTGGAGTTAAAGAATATTTGAATCCATTAATCGCTACCGAAGCCAACACCCCTTCGGGTAAATGAAAATGGAAAAGAAATTAGAACGATTAAGAAATGGAGACATTTTTGAAGATCTGATTCATGCTTGGAAAAGACTAGGTCGGCTCGTATACAACGACACAGCAACGGATCCTCAATCATTGGAAAGAGCAACAGGGTTATTGTATATGACCCGCTACCTGACAGCAGGCTCCACACTAGCAATGGAATTAAACGATCCTGAATATCCATATTTTGATCGTTGGGCAGACCGGTCATATTCCTGGGGAATTGATTCCCCAGATGGCTTGTATTCGTTTGCCTGTATTAGAGGGGATTCGACATACCGTATTTTCGGAAATCGCGGTACAGCACACCAATTTGATATTGAGGTTCATTCTCCACATTTCGCAAACGCCCCAAACTATAAAAGAACTGGGAATTTAGGATTTGCTGACATAAAGACTGAACCAGATGGAAGCGTGGAAATAATTCTCAGTCCTGAACCTCCTCCAGATGACAATAAACATAATTGGATACAACTCACACCCGATGCCGAGTCAATTTGCATAAGACAGTTTTTTTATGACTGGGAAAATGAACAGAAAGCAGAACTGCTAATTGAAAAAGTTGATGCCCAATATCCACCTCCGCCTGAAAAACCTGAAGCCATAGTCAACAAGGCAGAGCTTTTAATCAAATGGCTTGATGAAGCTGGAACATTTTGGGATGAGGTTATTCGTACCTTTATGAACAAACCAAATACAGTTACATTTTTAAACCCAGATGAAAGTGACTGGGGTGGCCATGGAGGTCTTTCATATGGAATGGGATCGATAGAAATAGCTCAAAATGAAGCCGCACTCCTAGAAGTAACACCGCCAGATTGTCATTTTTGGGGTTTTCAGCTTGGAAGTATCTACTGGGAGTCAATGGATTGGTGGCGAAGGCAGACCTCATTGAATGGTTTTCAGGCAAAATGTGACTCTGATGGTGTTTTCCGTTGCATCATTTCAGCCAAAGATCCAGGTGTTTGTAACTGGCTTGACACTGCTGGTTATTCACAGGTGACAATAATGGGCCGTTGGTTGCATGCTCGCGATTTTCCACAACCGACAATCAAAGTTTTATCGTTTGAGGAAATTGACAGCTATCTTCCAGAAAGTACTCAAAGAGTCACTGCGAATGAAAGAAGTGAGATTATTAGAAATCGAAATTTGGCAGCCCAGAAGATTTTAGGTCTTTGATTCCGCTTTGGGTTACACCTATATCATCAAGCTAAAGTTCAGCAGGGGGTAATTGTGAAAAGTTTATTATTCGCAACTTGTTGTACGCTTATGTTGTTTTTTTCTGCTTGCGGCGGAGAAGATAAAGAAGCTGCCCCGAACGCTGTTGCTCCGGCTACGACTGTTGCTCCGACTACGACTGTTGCTCCGACTACGACTGTTGCTCCGACTACGACTGTTGCTCCGACTACGACTG
>MDSW01162803.1_pt1 | contig 19334 bp, 20 predicted proteins | sample 811171 | NCBI WGS metagenome assembly MDSW01 (sample SAMN05326641, study PRJNA326480) | marine metagenome | isolation source: seawater | place: Atlantic Ocean: North West | collected 2012 | reverse complement strand
TTTCTCTACTCTTTTGGCTAAATTAATTACCTTTTCATTTTTTTTATAATTTTTGTAATTACCCCAACCCTCATGATAAGCTATATATTGTCTAAAAGCATCTGTTTTAGAAATTTTCAATATTTTTTCACTTTTATTAGTATACCAACCTATAAAGTCAACACTATCTTTAAATCTGTTTCTTAAAGCAAACTTATTTCCTGTTTCATTTTTATATTGTTGCCATGTTCCCTTTACAGCTTGCGAGTATCCAAATGAGCTTGATGGTCTTTTATAGGGTATCACTTTAAATATTTTTTTTCTTTTGGGTTTTGCCAACCAGTCAAAATCTGATTCCATTCTAATAATTGCTAATTGAATATGTATTGGTGTTCCCCATTTTTTTTCAGTTTTTTTAGTATACTTATACCAAAGATACTTTTCAGAAAATATAGAGCAACTATCAGCAGTATTTTTTGGAATTGAAGAACAGGAAGTTAAAATAAAAAAAAAAGAAAATATAATAAAACTATTTAAATTCAGATTCTGCTTTTTCATTAAGCTCTTTCATTTTTTCTCTTATTTCTTTGTCAGAAATATTATACATCTTTAGATCATCCTTGATCTTTTGAAAAACATCCTCATCACCCTCTTCTTTAAAATCAGCTTTTATTACTGCATCTATATACTCCTTTTCTTGATCAGTATTATATCCTAAAATTTTAGAAGCCCAGATTCCAATATATTTATTTCTTCTTGCACTAATCTTAAATTGTTTTTCTTCATCGTGGGCAAATTTTTTTTCAAAACTTTTTTTTCTATCTTCAAACGAGTTCATTTTTTTCTCCAAATACTAAATATTAATAGTGAAAATAAAACACCTATTATATTACCAAATAAGTCAGAAAATTGAAAACTTCTAAAAGGAATTATCAGATGAAGTAACTCAAAAATTATAGAAATTGAAAAAAAATAGCCAATTATTAAATTTTTATGACTTTTAAAATAATTAAAAAAACCGAAAAAAGAGAGTATCGCAAATGCATATACATGATTTGAAGAAATAGCAAAAAAATCTGGGGTAATCTGAGGCTGTTTTTCAAAATTTCTATAAATAACAAATCCTAGTATACTTCCAGGATACAAATATAAAATAAAAAATATTAAATTTAAAATGTGAAATATCAATTTTGTCATATAAACTAATATTATAAATAAAATTTAATAATGAGTCATTTAATTTTAGTAAGACATGGTCAAAGTGAATGGAATTTGGAAAAAAGATTCACTGGCTGGGTAGATGTTGATCTTACAGCAAACGGCAAATTAGAAGCCTGCAAATCTGGTGAGCTACTTAAAGAGAAAAATATCAAAATAGACTATTCATTTTCATCATTACAAATAAGAGCAATTAATACACTTAAATTAATACATAATACAATGAGAATAAAAGAAAAGTTTACAAAAGCGTGGCAATTAAATGAAAGACATTATGGAGCTTTAACAGGACTCAATAAAGACGAGATGAAAAAAAATTTTGGAGAAAAAAAAATTCATGAGTACAGAAGATCATGGAATATTAAACCAGAACCTTTAAGTAAAAATAATCCTTATCATCCAATTAATATAGAAGCCTATAAGAATATTCCTAAAGAAAGTATACCTGATACTGAATCTTTAGAAGATACATATAATAGAGTTTTGCCATATTATAAAAAAAATATCCAAAATAAATTATCCGAAAATAAAAATTTACTTGTAGTAGCTCATGGAAATTCTGTAAGAGCTTTATGCAAATATTTGTTTAAACTAGATGAAAAAAAAATTTCATTACTTGAAATACCAACAGGAAACCCATTAATTATTAATTTCAACTCAAGTAATCAAATAATTGAGTGTAAATATTTAGATCAATCCAGGGCGAAAAATTTAATTGTTTTTTAACAGGTTATTATAAACTTCTAAATTTGTTACATGAAGGAATTTACTCTTACTTTTAAAACCAAATAATTTTTTTTCCTCAAGCAAATTATTCCATATTTTTAAAATTGAAAATTTTTTTTCTGAAGATAGATTTAAGATTTTTTTATTAATTATCTGACACCCTGTAAAAATGTAGTTATTTACTTCTTCCTTTTTTAAGTAATTTTCTGATAAATTATAATCACCATTAAAATTTCTATCAAAACTTAGATTCTTTTCTACAACTAGTAAAATATTTTCTATTTTTTTTGAAAAATAAAAATTTTTCATTTCATTAATTGTATCATAATAATCTATGGTCCAAAAAGTATCAGGATTAAAAACTATAAAATTTTGATCATTTGAAGATTCTACCATATTTAAAATCCCACCACCTGTATCTAAAATCTGATCACCATCACTAATAACCTTTATCTCAACACCAAAATTTTTTTTATTAATAAAATTAATTATTTGATCTTGTAAATAAAAAGTATTTAGCTTAATTTTTTTTATACCTAATTTTTTTATAAGATTAATTGTATTTTCCAATAAGGTAATATTATTTAATTTTAAAAGTGGTTTTGGAATCTTTAAAGTTAAAGGATTAAGCCTCTTACCATATCCAGCACATAAAATTAAAGCAGTATCAATATTCATTTTTTTTTTCTAGTTTTTATTAAAAAATTATCATCTAAACATTTTTTTAAATCACCAAAAATTACATTATTATTAATTCTACTTTCAATCAATTTCCATGCATATGGAATCATTTTTAAATATTTTTTTTTATTATCCCTAACCGCTAATCTAGTAAAAATTCCAATTATTTTTAAATTTCTTAAAACTGATAATATTTCAAAGTCATTTCTAAAATAATTTTCATTAATTACATTTTTATTTAAACTTATATAAAGCTTATAAATTGAATTTTTGAATTTTTGCGATGTTTTAAATCTAACATCATCTATAAGTGAGGCTAAGTCGTAAGCTTGATTTCCAAATAATGAATCTTGACTATCTAAAATTCCAATTTTTTTTTTAACAATCATTAAATTAGATACATGAAAATCTCTATGTACAAAAGTATCATTTTTAAATTTTATTTTTGAAAGTAAATATCTAATTTCTTTTTTGAGTTTTCTATTTAATATGACAGCTTTTTTTCTAATCAAGACTCTTGGTACATACCATTGTAAAAAAAGATTTGCTTCATTAAATAAAATTTTTTTTGAGTAAACTGGTAAACTATAATTTTTATTATTAAAATTTTTAATTTTATTTTCTCTGATTCCTTGAATTTTTTTCAAAAGAAAAAATATTTTTTTAAATATATTTATTTTTTTTTTCTTTCTTTTTAAAAATAAATAAACGGATAATTTTCCAAAATCTTCGATTTCTATGAAATTTTTTTTATAATTTTGGCTTAAAAGCTTTGGTGCTTTTAATTTATTATGAATTAGGATCTTGTTAATACAATCGTAAATTAATAAATTTTTTCTTTTATCTTTTTTTGCGTAAACAATTATAGATGATTTTCCTTTATTTTTTTTTCTATAAAAACTTCTAAAAGAAGCGTCGCCCTTTATTTTTTTTAAAAGTTTTTTATTTAAACTCATTTATTTTCAAAATTCTTTTGTCTGATTTTGATTTATATTCAAATCTAAACTCAATTCTATTTTTCGGTTTTTTTGTAATTTTTTCAGGCCATTCTATCAGAGTCAAAATATTACTACAATTTTCCAGTAAACCTATATTTTTAGTTTCATTTTTATTCTTTAATCTAAACAAATCATAATGTTGTATAAAAAAACTTTTTAATTCATACTCGTTTACTAAATTAAATGTCGGACTTGGTACTTCTGTCAATTTGTGCCGATCCTTTTTTTGAAGGTTGTTTATTAAATATCTAATAAAAGTTGTTTTACCAACACCAATCTCTCCATAAAAAAATAGCACATCGCCTTTCTTAACTTTTTTCGAAATTTTTTTTGCTAAATTAGCTGTATCGCTTTCTCTTGAAATATCAAATTTGCTACTCTTAGTAGCGATAGGCATCTGGTTTGTAAGGTCCTTCTGGTGTTACACTTATATAGTCAGCTTGATCTTTGGACATTTTTGTTAACTTCGCACCAACTTTTTCCAAATGCAATCTTGCTACTTTTTCATCAAGATGTTTTGGTAAAACATAGACCTTTTTTTCATATTTACTAGAATTATTCCACAATTCTATTTGAGCGGTCACTTGATTGGTAAATGAAGCGCTCATTACAAAACTTGGGTGTCCTGTCGCACAACCTAAATTAACTAATCTTCCTTCAGCTAATAAAATAATTCTTTTATTACTTGGTAAAGTTATTTCATGAACTTGCGGTTTAATTTCATCCCATTTATAATTTTTTAATGCTTCCACTTGTATTTCATTATCAAAGTGTCCTATGTTACATAGTATAGCTCTGTCTTTCATCATTCTCATATGATCAGCTGTAACTATATCTTTATTACCTGTAGCTGTTACAATTATATCTGCTTCTCCTATCATCTCGTCCATTAGTACAACCTCGTAACCTTCCATTGCAGCTTGAAGAGCACAGATTGGATCTGTTTCTGTAACCATAACCCTTGCTCCACTTTGTCTTAAAGAAGCTGCACTACCTTTTCCCACATCACCAAAACCTGCAACAATTGCAACTTTTCCTGACATCATTACATCTGTGGCCCTTTTAATTCCATCAACTAAACTCTCTCTGCAACCATACAAGTTATCAAATTTTGATTTTGTAACAGAGTCATTTACGTTTATTGCTGGCACTAATAAAGTTCCCTTTTCTTGCATTTTTTTTAATGCCAAAACTCCTGTTGTTGTTTCTTCACTTAAACCCTTAACATTTTTTAACAATTCTTTATAATCTTTATGCATCAGAGCTGTTAGATCGCCTCCATCATCCAATATCATATTTGGTTCCCAACCTTTTTTTCCTTCGATCGTTTGCTTTACACACCACCAATATTCCTCTTCAGTCTCACCCTTCCAGGCAAATACTGGTATTCCTGCTTTAGCTATAGCTGCAGCAGCATGATCTTGTGTAGAAAAAATATTACATGATGACCATCTAACGTCAGCCCCTAGTTCAATTAGAGTTTCAATCAAGACTGCTGTTTGAATTGTCATATGAAGACACCCTACTATTTTAGCTCCTTTTAATGGTGATTTTCCTTTATACTCTTTTCTTAAAGCCATTAGTCCTGGCATTTCAGTTTCTGCCAATGATATTTCTTTTCTTCCAAATTCTGCTTGGGATATATCTTTTACTTTATAGTCACTCATGGGACAGGTTTCTAACAATTAAAATTAAAATAATCAACTTTAAGATTAGAGTTTTGGAAATATTATCTCAACATTTGCACCGTTTTGGTTGGGATTATTTGACGCTCTAATCGAACCTCCGTGAAGCTCAACAAGATTTTTAACAATATTAAGGCCTAGACCTGAGTGTTCTCCAAATTTTTCAGGTCTATTACTATAAAATCTTTTAAAAATTTTATTTGTATCTTTTTCTTTAAATCCCTGACCTTCATCTACTACTTTTAATAGAATATTTTCTTTTGTATCTTTACTTAGTTGAACTAAAATTTTTTTGTTATTCTCACTAAATGAAATAGAATTATCAAGTAAATTTGCAATTATTTGCTCTATTCTATTTTCAATTCCAGAAATTTCATATTTTTTAAAACTACTATTTTTTATAAATTCAATTTTTATACCTTTTTTTGTTTCATAAATACTATTAAAGTCATCAACAACAGATTTAATAATAGAACTAAGATCAATAATATTCATTTTTTCTTTAGTCAACGCTACTTCGTCTTTTAACATTTGCGAATAATCTGTAATCAATCTTTCAATTCTTTGAATATCATGATCTAGAATATTTATTAATTTTAATCTTTCAGATTTATCGTTTGTTTCGTTTAAAATTTCTGTAGCGCTTTTTAAGGATGCTAAAGGATTTCTAATTTCATGAACTAAATCAGTTGAAAAATTTTCTGCATTTTGAACTCTTTTTTGTAAATCACTGGTCATATTATCGAGTGATACAGAAAGTGTTCCAAGTTCGTCGCTTCTATTTTTAAGTACATTTATATTTGATTTCTTTTTACTTTTATCTTTTATAATCTTTGTATAATCAACAAGATTACGAATAGGCTTTAAAAAATATCTATTTAATATTATTGAAAAAATTAAAATTACAATTGCAACTATTATTGCAGTTCTAAAAACAAATGTTTTTCTTTCATCTATTGCACTTTTTATATCGTTAGCATTTTCAGTAATGCCTATAAAGCCTATGTTTTCTCCATTAATATTAATATTCTTAATAGTGGTTAATAAAAATTGATTATAATTTTCTTGTACAAAAGTATGTGGTTTGCCAAATTCTTTAGAATTAGAATAATTTAAAAAAATATCTTTTAAAGTAAGTTTGTTTTTTTTTTTTAAACTTTTTGTATCTTCTTTTTTTTTTTCTGTTTTTTCATTGATTTCCTCAAGCTCAATAGAATCTAATCTTTGAGAGAAAGATCTAGGATCTAAATCTAAAGTATCGGAGTCTCCAATTAAATTATAATTGCTATCAAAAAAAATAACTCTATCTAAGTTTTGAAACAAGAATCTTGTAGAAAATAAAAATTTTCTTATATCATCATTATTAAATTTTATTTTTAACCTATCTATATGATTTATAGTATTATCAATAACTTCAATATGATTTGCTGTTTTTTTTTTAATTAGATTAGGTTGAACATTGCTTAAATAAAGTATTGTAAATGTTCCTATGATTGTAAAAAAAACCAAATTTACAAATAAAAATTTCTTTAATATTGATAAATCTTTAATAAAAACATTGAACATCAATTAACATTCCATCTGTACCCACTACCATATCTAGTTTCTATTGCAGAAAACCCATCATCAATTTTTTTAAATTTTTTTCTTATTCTCTTTACATGACTATCAATAGTTCTGTCCTCAATATCAGTGTCTTCTCTGTAGGCTATATCCATTAATTGAGATCTTTCCTTTATTATTCCTGGTCTTTTTGCAAGTTCTTGAACTATGAGAAATTCAGTAGTTGTTAATTTATCCGGTAGTTGTTTTCCATCCCACTCACACTCAAGCTGAGATGGGTCTAATCTTAATTTACCATGCGAAATTATATTTTTATTATCCTCAAAATTATTTAAAGTTTTTTTTCTTAACTGAACTCTTATTCTTTCGATTAAAACTTTAATTGAAAAGCCTCCTGATTTTTTTACAAAATCATCTGCTCCCAACTTAAGACCTAAAAGCTCATCAACTTCATCATCTTTCGATGTTAAAAAAATAACAGGTAAAGAAGTTTTTTTTCTTAATTTTTTTAAAAGTTCCTCTCCATCCATTTTTGGCATTTTAATGTCAACAACTGCTAAATCTGGGGGCGTTCTTGTTAGTCCAATCAATGCACTCTCTCCATCAAGATATGTTTGAACTTTATATCCCTCTTTTTCAAGGGCTATGCTTATGCTTGTAAGAATGTTTCTATCATCATCTATTAAAGCTATTGTCTGAGTCATATAAACCTATATAAAAATACTAAATTGTTTAAATTTGGGCAATACATCATTATCAATGGAGTATACCCCAATTATCGCCAGTATTTATATCCACAGTTAAAGGTGTTGTAAAAGAATGCAAATCACTTTCTTTTACACTAACCATCTCCTCTTGAATTATTTTACATAAATTTTTAGCTTCATTAATTGGAACCTCAAAAATTAATTCGTCATGTATTTGTAATAGCATTTTAATTTTCATATTTTTTATTTTTTTATTTAATCTAATCATGGCTAGTCTCATAATTTCTGATGCTGAGCCTTGTATTGGTGCATTTATGGCTGCTCTTTCTTGAAAATTTCTTATATTATAATTTTTATCATTAATTCCAGAAATATATGATCTTCTTCCAAAGATATTACTTACGTAACCATTTTTTCTACAGAATTTAATTGTTTCATTCATATAATTCTTGATTTCCGGAAATTTTAAAAAATAGGAATTTAAAAAGTTTTCTGCCTCATTATTTGAGACCATAATTTGTTTTGCTAATCCATATTGAGAGATACCATATATAATTCCAAAATTAATTGCTTTAGCTTTTCTTCTTATATCTTGGTCAACTTTATTGATATCGATATTAAAAACCTGACTCGCAGTTAATGAATGAATATCCTCATTTTTTTTAAACGCTTTTTTTAGCTCTTTAACATCTGCAAGATCAGCAAGAATTCTCATCTCAATTTGGTTATAATCTGCAGAAATAAGTGTATGTCCTTTCTCTGCAACAAAAGCTTTTCTAATTTCTTTTCCCTCTTCAGATTTAATTGGAATATTTTGTAAATTTGGATCACTAGATGCTAATCTGCCCGTGGTTGTTGCGGCTAATAGAAATGATGTGTGTACTCTCTTTGTTTGAGGATTTATATGCTCTCTTAAAGAATCTGAATAAGTATTTTTTAATTTTGATACTTGTCTCCAGTCAAGAATTAATTTTGGAAATTTATGTCCTTTAAAAGACAAATCTTCAAGTACACTCGCATTTGTTGCAAAACTTCCTTTTTTGGTTTTTTTTAAAACTGCAATTTTAAGGTCATTATAAATTATTTCTCCAAGTTGCTTTGGTGAACCAATATTAAATTTTTTTTTTGCAAATTTATAAATTTCACCCTCAAGACTTTTGATTTTCTTGTCAAATTTAGCTGACAAATTTTGCAAAAAATTACTATCAACTTTTATACCACTAATTTCCATATGTGCTAATATTTCAATTAAAGGTTTTTCAAATAATTCATAAATATTTACTAATTTTTCTAACTTTAAATTTTTTTGAAAAATTTTATATAGTCTATAAGTGATATCAGCATCCTCGGATGCATAATTCATTGCCTTATTTATTTCAACTTCACTAAAATTAATTTCTTTTTTTCCAGTTCCAACTAAATCTTTAAACGCAATTGTTTTATGATTTAAATGTATATCCGATAGAGTATCCATATTGTGTCTATTTTTTCCTGCATCTAGTACATATGACATTAACATGGTGTCTTCCATGGAATTCATTTGGACTCCACAATTTTTTAAAATAATAAAATCAAATTTTATATTTTGACCAATTTTTTTAATGCTTTTATCCTCAAGAACTGGTTTTAGTTTTTTAATAACTTTTTCTTGTTTTAAACATTGACCATTTTTATGACCTATTGGGATGTAACATGCATTTCCAATTTTTGTACTAAGAGAAATACCTACTAGTTTAGCCAAATGTGGATTTAAGGATGTTGTTTCGGTATCTATTGCAATCTCACCAAGTTCCTCTGCTTCTTTTAACCATTTATCAATTTCATTTTCATTTTTAATTAAATAATAATTTTTATTATTAATAGGTATTTGTCTTTCTGTTTCTTTAGTCGTATTATTTTCTTTTAATATTTCGGGCTCCCCGTAAGTAGATATTACAGAGCTTAGAAGACGATTAAACTCCATTTCTCTTAAAAATTTATAAAGTTTATTTTTATCAATTCTCTTAAATTTAAATTCTTCAATTTTATTTTTAATCGGGACTTTTTTTTCAAGTGTAACTAATTTTTTACTTATTAAAGCTTTGTCTTTATTTGCGATAATTGACTCTCTTCTTTTGTTCTGTTTAATCTCGTATGCCTTATCTAATAACTTTTCTAAATTTCCATACTTATTTATTAATTCAGCTGCTGTTTTAACACCAATACCTGGTACCCCGGGTACATTATCACTACTATCACCGGCTAAAGACTGTACATCAATGACCTTTTCTGCTTCAACGCCAAATTTTTCCAGAACATCTTTATCGTTGATAAACTTATTTTTCATGGGATCGTAAATCCTGACGTTTTTTTTATAAAGTTGCATTAAATCTTTATCAGAAGAAACAATAGTGACTTTTGCTCCTTTGTCTAAAATCTGGTCAGTATAGGTTGCAATAAGATCGTCAGCTTCATAATTATTTAATTCAATACTGGGTAAATTAAATGCCAATACTGATTTTCTAATATATTCAAATTGAGGTATCAAATCATCAGGAGCATCGGCTCTATTGCCTTTGTAATCTGAATAAATTTCATTTCTAAAATTCTTTCTTGCGGAATCAAAAATTACTGCAAAGTGTGTGGGCTTTTGTAAATTATCTTTAGAATTAGAATCTTCTAATAATTTAAATAACATATTACAAAAACCGCTAACTGCTCCAACCGGTAGACCGTCGCTCTTTCTAGTTAGTGGAGGAAGAGCATAATATGCCCTAAAAATATAGCCAGAGCCATCAATCAAATAAAAATGATCATTTTTTTTTATTTTATCCATTTATTTAATATTATCTTAAATGTAATGAATGTTATATGTGTATAAATCCCAATGAATAAAAAAATTGTACTTTCTATTAAAGATTTAAATAAAATCTATTCTATAAATTCTAGTAAAAGCCCAAATAATGTCCATGCTTTAAAAGATTTAAACTTAGAGGTGAAAGAAGGAGAAATTTTTGGTTTATTGGGTCCAAACGGAGCTGGAAAAACTACTTTTATCAATATTTTATCAGGTACTGTTATTAAAACTTCTGGCAAAGTAAATGTCTGGGGATTTGATTTAGATAATAACCCAAGACAAGTTAGAGCTTCTATAGGAATAGTACCTCAAGAAGTAAATTTAGATCCATTTTTTAGTCCTCGTAAGCTTCTTGAACTTCAAGCTGGAATGTACGGTGTAAAAAAAAAAGATCGAATTACTGATACTGTACTAAAACTAGTTTCTTTAGAAAAGGAAGCAAATAGCTATGCCAGAAGTTTATCTGGTGGAATGAAAAGAAGACTATTAATGGCTAAAGCACTAGTTCATCAGCCTCCTTTAATTTTTTTAGATGAGCCTACAGCTGGCGTAGATGTTAATCTAAGAAGAAATCTTTGGGATAATGTAAAATTATTAAATAAATTAGGTGTTACAATTATTTTGACAACCCATTATCTTGAGGAAGCTGAACAAATGTGCAATCGAATTGGAATTTTAAACAAAGGTAGTTTGGTTGCTTTAGATAGTACTCAAAATCTATTAAATATAGTTCAAACAAAGAAAGTAACGTTCAAAATTAAAGGTTCAATAGATTTAAAAAATGATTCTCTCAATTCATTAAAAATAATATATAATAATAAAGATGAAATATGTGTTTCTTATGAAAAAAACTCTTTAACTATGAATGATTTAATCGAGATATTTAATAAAAAAAATATTAAAATAATAGATATTTTAAGTGACGATGGAGACTTAGAAGATGTTTTTATTAATTTAACAAAAAACTAGATTAATGTTTGCAGAAGTAGTAAAGTTAAAAGATGGAAAACACAAAAATATTAGAAAATCAAAAAATTTTAAAGTTTTTACTAACTATTTTTATTGGATCTATAGTGGTTGCTATCTCAGCAAAAATTAAAATTCCTTTTTATCCAGTTCCAATGACAATGCAAACTTTTGTTGTGATTTTTATTGGTGCAGCTTTTGGATGGAAAATTGGTATAGCGACAATTTCTCTATATTTATTTGAAGGTATAATTGGACTGCCAGTATTTGCAGGAACACCAGAAAAAGGACTGGGCCTAACTTATTTTACAGGTCCTACTATGGGATACTTGATAGGATTCGTTTTTGCTGCTTTTATAGCTGGTTATGTAAACCTCAAAACAAATTTATTTTTTATTTTTACTAAACTGTGTTTATCAGTTTCTGTAATATATATTTTTGGTGTTTTGTGGCTTGGAATATTGATAGGATGGGATAAGCCAATAATAGAGCTGGGTGTTCAACCTTTTTTGTTAGCTGAAATATTTAAAATTCTTCTATTAACATTATTAATAAAGAAAGTTACTAAATTAAAAAAATTTATCTAGGGGATCTCTTTGAAAGTATTCTTTGAAGTGTTCTTCTGTGCATTTTAAGTCTTCTAGCAGTTTCAGATACATTTCGATTACACAGCTCAAATACTCTATGTATATGTTCCCATTTAACTCTGTCTGCTGACATAGGATTCTCTGGAGGTTTTGGTTTTTTGTTAGGATCAGCTAAAAGTGCTTTTTCAACATCATCTGCATCTGCAGGTTTTGATAAATAATCAATTGCTCCTTGTTTGATTGCAGACACCGCTGTTGGAATGTTACCATAACCAGTAAGCATAATAATTCTACTATTAATTTTCAGACCCTGAATTTCTTTTACTATCTCAAGGCCATTTCCATCGCCAAGTCTAAGGTCAACCACTGCAAAGGCAGGTTTTACTGTTTTTAGTAAACTTAAGGCATTTTTTACACCCTCAGCTTGAGAAACTAAAAATCCTTTTTTTTCCATAGCTCTAGAAAGTCTTTCCCTAAATGGGCCATCGTCATCAACTATTAGCAATGTTTTATTGCTTAATATGCTCGTATTTTGGTTGTTATTTGACTGTTCAATCATAAGCCCTATATGGTTGTTAATTGTTAAGATTCAATAGATAATTTTTCTTTACTTTAAGTTTTTATTGGCATAATTGGTCGGAAATATAAAGTTTTTAGAATTTCTAAATACTTTTTTTTGTTAAATTTTTTTGGGGGCGTATGAAATGCAAAAATTTAAAAGTGTTGACGAACTTGTAAGTCAACTAAAACCTGTTGAGCCTGTTTATTGTATCAGAAAAAAATCGATACAAGTTGCGGCTAAAACTTTTCAAAATAAATTTTCTGGAAAAATACTATACGCGGTAAAAACAAACCCTCATCCAGAGGTATTAAAAACAATTTTAGAAACTGGAATTAATAATTTTGATGTTGCATCAATAAGGGAAATAGAAAATATAAATAAAATTAGCACAAAAGCAAAATGTTCTTTTATGCATACAGTAAAAAATAGAGAGAGTATAAAAGAAGCATACTTTAAATATAATGTTAAAACATTTTCATTAGATACAAAAGATGAATTGGTAAAAATAATTGAATCGACGAACCATGCTAAAGATCTCGAATTATTTGTAAGAGTCTCGGTATCAAATGAACATGCTGAAATAGATCTATCTAAAAAGTTTGGTGCTTTAAACAATGAAGCACCTGGCTTACTTAGATTAACAAAGCAGTATGCAAAAAAAATTGGTTTAAGTTTTCATGTTGGATCACAGTGTATGCATCCAATATCATATGCTAAGGGAATTGCTGAGATTGGAAATATAATAAAAAAAACAAAAATTATTCCTGATTATATAAATGTTGGCGGAGGTTTTCCAACTATTTATCCGGACTTAATTCCACAATCTTTAGATAGTTATTTTCAAGAAATTGAAAAAAGTTTAAAAAATTTAAAATTAGAAAAACTTCCAGAAATAATTTGTGAACCAGGTAGAGCTATTGTGGCTGAAAGTGGATCTACTATAGTAAGAGTGAATTTAAGAAGAAAACAAAAACTGTATATAAACGATGGTACTTATGGAACTCTTTTTGATGCAGGAGTCCCTAATATTGTTTACCCTTCACGTTTAATTACTAATGGTAGAATTATTTCTAAAAAATTAACATCATTTGATTTCTATGGACCAACATGCGATAGCATGGATTATATGAAAGGGCCTTTTATACTTCCAAACAATATTAAAGAAAATGATTATATCGAACTTGGACAATTAGGAGCTTATGGCTTAACATTTAGAACTAAATTTAACGGATTTTACTCAGATAATATTTTTGAAGTTGAAGATAAACCAATAATGAGTATGTACGACAAAGAAGCTAGTAAAGCATTTCTTGTTGCATAATGTCTGAAAAAACAAATATTGGTCATAATAGTAAAAAAGACTTTCTCAAAAAAGCAGTTGAACATATCGATATAACTTCATTTGACTCTAGAAAAATTATTTCCTCAATGCAAAAAATGTCTTTTGTTTCAAGAGAAACCGCAAATGCAGCAAATATCTATAACGAAATGATTAAAGACAAAGATTGTACAATTTTTTTAACTCTAGCAGGGTCTACCTCGGCAGCTGGTTGTATGAGTATCTATAAAGATTTAGTTAAATACAATATGGTTGATGCTATAGTTGCAACTGGTGCAGCTATAATAGATATGGATTTTTTTGAAGCATTAGGTTTCAAGCATTATCAAGGTTCTCAATTTCAAGATGATACAGAACTACGAAAAAATTATATAGATAGAATTTATGATACTTATATAGACGAAGATGAGTTACAAATTTGTGATAAAAAAATATGTGAAATTGCAGATAATTTAGAACCTCGGAGCTATACATCAAGAGAATTTATTATGGAAATAGGAAAATTTCTCAAAAAAAACTCAAAAAAAAAGGACTCATTAATTGAAGTGGCTTATGACAATAATGTTCCTATATTTTGCCCTGCATTTACAGATTCTAGTGCAGGATTTGGCCTTGTTATGCATCAAGAAAAAAATCCAAAAAAACACTTAACTATTGATTCAATTAGAGAGTTTAGAGAATTAACTGAAATAAAAATTAAATCGAAAGGCTCTGGTTTATTCATGATTGGTGGAGGAGTTCCAAAAAATTTTATTCAGGATACAGTAATATGTGCTGAGCTTCTGGGCAAAGAAGTAGATATGCATAAATATGCTGTTCAAATTACGGTTGCCGATTCTAGAGATGGTGCTTGTAGCAGCTCCACATTAAAGGAAGCTAGTTCATGGGGCAAAGTTAACATAACCAAAGAACAAATGGTTTTTGCCGAAGCCACTACTGTTTTGCCTTTGATAGCAAGTGATGCCTATCATCAAGGTCACTGGAAAAATAGAAATAGAAAAAATTTCTCAAAAATATTCATATAAAATTGAAATATCTATCTAATAAAAATGGTTTTTTAGGAATTGATAATAAATTCAATTTTAAAGAAAAAGTAGTAGTGATTCCTTTTGGTTTAGAAAAAACTGTTAGCTATGGTGGTGGAACCAAAAATGGACCTAAAGAAATAATCAAAGCATCACACCAGGTAGAATTGTATGATGAAGAATTAAATTGTGAGCCATACAAAAAAATTGGGATAAAAACTTTGAAACCTTTTAAAATTGATAAAAATATTAAAAATGCTTTAAATAAAATTTCTAAAATAAATAATCAAGCTCTTAATAAGAAAATTTTTCCACTTACACTTGGTGGAGAACACTCAATTACCCCTGGATGTATAAATCCATTTACAAAAAAATATAAAAAATTATGTCTGTTACATTTTGATGCTCATGCTGATCTAAGAGAAAGTTACAATGGTGAAAAATTTTCTCATGCTTCAGCAATAAAAAGATGCCTTGACTATAGCAATGTATCAGTAATTTCATTTGGTATAAGAAATATTTCTAAAAGTGAAGTAAATTATTTAAAAAAAAATCGTTCAAGAATAAGTATATTTTGGGCTAAAGATAAATCAAAATGGAATTTAAATAAATTTAAAAAAATGATCAAAAATAAAACTGTTTATTTAACATTTGATGTAGATGGTTTTGATGCAAGTATAATGCCTGCAACTGGTACACCAGAACCAGGAGGATTGTTTTGGGAGGAAACACTAAATATTATAAAAATAGCATCTAAGTACTCAAATATAGTTGGGGCAGATATAAATGAACTTGCTCCCATAAAAGGTTTTAATTCATATAATTTTTTAGTTGCAAAATTAGCATACAAAATTTTAACTTATAAATTCTTAAATAAATAATTTATGCTGGTTTAAGTGTAACCAATAATAGCCTAAAGGGTATCAACATAACTAGAGCTATAAATAGCTTAATAATTAAATCTCCTACAGATAAAGTTATCCATGGTATTTCTGTGCCGTAAAATGAAATAGAAAAAAATAAAAATGTATCAATTGTGGATCCAATGATAGATGATACCAAAGGTGCTATAAACCATTTTTTATTTCTTAATTTATCAAAAATTTGAACATCAATTAATTGTGCAAATATAAAAGCTGTTCCGGAACCAATGGCAATTCTAATTGAAATTAAATCTGTAAAATTTGTTGAAAATAAAAGAGTAAAAGAAATTCCTATAGTAAAACCAATATAAACAATTTTTCTAGCTACAATTTTACCATAGGATCTATTAGCTAAATCGGTTATCAAAAAAGCTATTGGATAACTAAATGCACCATAGGTCAGTATTTCTTCTAAACCATAATATTTAATTGGAAACTGAACTAGATAATTTGATACTAACACAACAGCTCCCATTAAAAACGAGAGCAAAATAAAAAGCTTATTCATTATGCTGACTTAGCTAAAAGGGTTCTTTTTATTTTTTTTAATCTTGGTGAAAGATTTTTATTTTTTGCTGTTTTAAGAAATAGGTCAATTGTTCCCTTTTTATCTACAGAGCGCACTCCTGCATTAGAAACAGTAAGTTTTAGGTTTCTTTTTAAAATTTCACTTTTAAAATTGACTTTTTTTAAATTTGGTAAAAATCTTCTTTTCGTCTTATTGTTTGCATGACTGACCTTGTGGCCTTTAAGGGGATTTTTTCCAGTTAATTCACATTTTTTTGCCATATCAATAAATGACTATATAGGATGGGATTTTCGTAAGGTCAAGTTTATTAAATTACTAACGATTCCTACCAACTATTTCTTTGAAATTTTTGACCTTTTTCTCATTCAATATTTGTTTTAGTTCCTTTTTAATTTTTCCAATAATATTGGGGCCTTGATAAACCATTCCGGTATATAATTGCAAAAAACTTGCTCCAGCTCCTAATTTATCATAAGCACTTTTTCCTGAATCTATACCACCAACTCCTATAATATCAATTTTTCCTCTTAAAAAATTATAAAATTTTTTAATTAATAAATTTGATCTTAATTCTAATGGTTTGCCAGATAAGCCACCTTTTTGATATTTGGATATATCTTTTAAATTATCTCTATTTCTTTCTGTAGTATTTGAAATTATTATAGCTGATACTTTGTGATCAATTAAAATACTTGTTATTTTTTCTATTTGATTTTCCTCGAAGTCTGGAGAAAATTTAATTACAATTGGTATATTTGAATTTAATTTTTCTTTTTCAGTAAATATTGATGTCATCAGACGATCAAACTTATCAATTTCATGGAATTGCCTTAAATTCTCAGTATTTGGGGAAGAAATATTTATAGTGATATAGTCTGCAATACTATGAAAAATTCGTATACCAACTAAATAATCATTTAACATATCTTGCGTATTTTTGTTTGGTCCTAAATTTACACCTAATAAACCATTAGGTTTATTTTCACGAATTCTTGAACTAATATTTTCTGCTCCTAAATTATTAAATCCCAATCTATTTATAAGAGCCTGATCTTCAACTAATCTAAAAACTCTTGGTTTAGGATTTCCATACTGTTTCAAAGGAGTTACTGTACCAACTTCAACAAAGCCAAATCCTAATTTAAAAATAGCATTGTAAACTTCAGCATTTTTATCAAATCCTGCTGCTAGACCTATTGGATTATCTAACTTTTTTCCAAATAATGTTGTCTGGAACATTGGGTCATTTTTATTTTCATCAAAAATATTTTTAACAAAATTAAGTTTTAATGATTTAATTGCTAAATTATGAGCGGTTTCAGGATCAAATTTAAAGATTAAATTTCTTAATTTTGAAAACATTATTTTATTTTATCATTTATAAGTTGTATAGTTTCATTTACCCCAAAAAAACTAATGAAAAAACCCATTCTTGGTCCATTTTCATCTCCAAAAACAACTTCGTAAATCAATTTAAACCAATCTCTTAAATTATCAGCATATCCATTTTCTTTTCCGGTAGAATAAATTAGTGTTTGTATTTCTTCTGGTGGCATTTTATCATTACATTTATCTAAGGCATAAACTAGGGCCTTAAGAGCCTTTTTTTCATTTTCATTAGGCTTTTTATATTTTTTTTGCAATTTAATTACCTCATTAAAATATCTAATCGCATAGCTTATTAAATTATCAAAAATAGGATAATTTTTTTTTTCTATATTTTTTTTATATTTTTTTACAAATTTCCAAAGTAACTCTTTGTTGTCAGCATTGCTTGCTTCGACTAAATTTAATAACATAGAGAATGTCATTATATTATCCTCATTTGGTATTTTACCATTATGTACATGCCAAGCTGGATTTGATAAAAGTTGAAGTTCATTTTGAGATTTGCTTTTTTGGATAAATTCTAAATATTCATCAACAGTCTTGGGCACTATTTCTTTAAAAAGTTTTTTTGCTCTTTTTGGATTTTGAAACATATATAATGAAAGACTTTCGGGTGATGCATATTCAAGCCATTGCTCAATAGTAATTCCATTTCCTTTAGACTTAGAAATTTTTTCACCTTTTTCATCTAAAAAAAGTTCATAAGCAAAACCTGAAGGATTTTTTTTATCAAGTAAATTTATTATTTTTGATGATAAAATTGCACTTTCAATTAAATCTTTTCCATACATCTCAAAATCAACATCTAAAGCATACCATCTCATTGCCCAATCTACTTTCCATTGTAATTTACAATTTCCATCTAAAATACTAGAGACAAGTTTTTTTCCATTATTATTAAATATAATTTGAGATTTTTCTTTTAAAACCTCCAAAATAGGTATTTCAAGAACCAATCCAGTTTCAGGGCAAATAGGTAAAAATGGACTATAAGTTTTTTGACGCTCCTTTCCTAAAGTTGGTAAAATAATATCCATAATTCCTTTATAATTTTCTAAAATTTTTTTTAAGGTTGAATTAAAAAAACCTGATTTATACAAAGCTGTCGAACTTTTAAAATCATATTTAAAGTTAAATTTATTTAAAAATTTTTTTAACATTTCATTATTATGCTCACCAAAACTTTTATATTTTTTAAAGGGATCTGGTATTGACGTAAGAGGTTTATGTAAATTTTTTTTTAATATTTGATGATCAGGTACATTGTCAGGAACTTTTCTTAATCCATCCATATCATCAGAAAAAGTAATTATTTCTTTTGGTAAATCAGTTAATTGATTTAAAGCATTAACTACCATTGAAGTTCTTGCCACCTCGCCAAATGTTCCAATATGAGGAAGTCCACTAGGACCATATCCTGTTTGTAAAATAATTTTACCTTTTTGTTCTATTTCTTTTTTTCTTTCACGTAAAATTTTTTTAGCTTCAACAAATGGCCATGCATTAGTCTTGTCTAAATTAATTTTTTCAATCACAATTATTAATAATATATCTTATTTTTGGCGTTTTTATTAATTCTTATAGAGTTGAAATTTATTTACCATAAAATAATGTTCTTTAA
>MDSW01130233.1_pt1 | contig 19335 bp, 15 predicted proteins | sample 811171 | NCBI WGS metagenome assembly MDSW01 (sample SAMN05326641, study PRJNA326480) | marine metagenome | isolation source: seawater | place: Atlantic Ocean: North West | collected 2012 | reverse complement strand
GTCTTGCCGCAAAACAGCGCTTGGCGCGGACTCGTATGAAACCTCAACAGGCCCTAGCCGCAACGAGGCGGTCTCGACATGTCAGGCAATCGACGCGTTCGGCCTGCGCGGCTAGCCGGCGATCACGGCCGGCCGGTGAGTCGGCACCGACTGCGTTACACTATCCCGGTTAGGTCCGGTCAACGCCGATTGCGTGACCGAACCGGTTCAATGTCTACCACTCGTTATCAGTACGTACATGGCATCTAACCCGAATATTTATCTCGTCGGCCCGATGGGCGCCGGCAAAACCACTGTCGGCCGGCGCATCGCCGAACTCAAAGGCATGAACTTCGTCGACTCCGATCAAGAAGTCGAGAAGCGCACCGGCGTGGATATTTCGTTTATTTTCGACATGGAAGGCGAAGAAGGCTTTCGCAAGCGCGAGCGCGAGATGATCGCCGAGCTTTCGGAAGAGCCCAACACCGTCATGGCGACCGGCGGTGGCGCGATTCTCGACGACAGCACGCGCAACCTGCTGTCCGCACGGGGCGTGGTGGTCTATCTCGAGACCACGCTCGAGCAGCAGCTCGCCCGCACGCGCAAGTCCACGGATCGCCCGCTGCTGGCCGGCAGCGATGATCTCGAGGCAACCCTGACCGCGCTTATGGAAGAGCGTGATCCGCTGTATCGCTCGATCGCCGACGTGGTCGTGGCCACCGGCGATCAACAGGCCCGCAAGCTGGCCCGCGAGATCGTCGAGCAGCTGGAGGCCATCGGCACGGCCTGATGGCGGCATCCGACCGGCAACCCGCAACAGGCAACTACGGTGCCGATTGGGTGTACGCCGGTTTTTGGATCCGTGTCTGGGCCAGCGTGATCGACACGATTCTTTTGGCCATCGTGCTCTGGCCACTGGTCGCCTGGCTGGCCCCCGAGCCGACGACAAGCTCCGCTCGGATCTTCACCGGCCAGGGCACGCTGGATATTCACGCCTTGACCTTCAACACCAGCCTAGCGTCGAGCGGGCCGATGGATATCCTGGTGAACTGGCTGCTGCCGGCGGCCGTGATCATCGTCTTCTGGATCTATCGAAGTGCCACGCCCGGCAAGATGCTGATCGGTGCGCGTATCGTTGATGCGCGAACCGGCCAAGCAGCCCGCACACGCCAGCTGATTGTGCGCTACGCCGGTTATTACGTGTCGGCGATTATTTTCATGCTGGGCTTCATCTGGGTCGGCCTGGATCGTCGCAAGCAAGGCTGGCACGACAAGCTGGCGGGCACGGTCGTTATCCGCCGGGCGCGAACCGGCCGCCCAGGCCGAGATTTTTCTTCCACCGATCAGCCCGAGTAGCGCTATGTCGCGTTCTGACGCCACGATTCTGCCGGTCGCCCTGGGCGATCGGGCCTACGATATCCACATCGGCCCCGGGCTGATCGACGATCCGAACGCCTATGCCGGAGCCATCGCCGGGCGCGACGTGTTGATCGTAACCAATGAGACGGTCGATCCGCTGTATCGCAGCCGCGTCGAGACGGCGCTGGCCCACGACCATCGTATCGATACGCTCGTTCTGGCCGACGGCGAGGCCACCAAGTCCATGGCCACGTTGGACACCGTCACCACGCGGCTTCTGGAAAACCGCTGCGGGCGCGATGCGACCGTCATCGCCCTGGGCGGTGGCGTGATCGGCGACCTGGCCGGGTTCGCCGCGGCGATCTATCAGCGCGGTATCGATTTCGTCCAGCTTCCGACCACCCTGCTCGCCCAGGTCGATTCGTCGGTCGGCGGCAAGACCGGCGTCAACCATCCGCTGGGCAAGAACATGATCGGGGCGTTTCACCAGCCCCGGCGCGTGCTGGCCGATATCGACGTTCTGGCTAGCCTGCCCGCGCGCGAGTTCGCAGCCGGCATGGCCGAAGTCATCAAGTACGGTCTGATTCGTGACGCGGCCTTCTTCGACTGGCTGGAAGCCAACATGGCGGCCATCACGGCTCGCCAGCCGGAGCTTTTGATCGAGGTCATCCGTCGCTCCTGTGCCAACAAGGCCGAGGTCGTGGTCGCCGACGAGCGCGAGGCCGGCGAGCGGGCGCTGCTCAACTTGGGTCATACATTCGGCCACGCGCTGGAGGCCGAGCTGGGCTATGGCGCCTGGCTGCACGGCGAAGCGGTCGCTGCCGGCATGTGCATGGCCGCAGACACGTCACACCGGCTGGGCTGGCTCGATGCGGCGCAGGTCACACGAATCGAAACCGTGATTGCCGCCGCCGGGCTACCCACCGCACCGCCGGCCACCGCGCCCGCCGCGCGCATTCATGATCTGATGTACCGCGACAAAAAAATGAGCGCTGGCGCCCTGCGCCTGGTGCTGCTGAAGGATATCGGCCATGCAGTGCTCGAAAGCGACTATGGCGCGACGCTCGAGGCTACATTGGCCCGCTATTTGGCTGCATAGCGAAGCTATCCGGCGCGATTGATTGTCGCAGGCCGGCCTTTTATATTGAGTAACGACGCAACGCAGCCCGCTTTGGCGCCACGCGTGCGCCCGGTCGCTGCCGAAACCGCTGACATGCCCACCGCGTATTTATCCGCGAGCATGTTTGTGCGCGGCGGCGACTCCGCCCAGCCAAGGGACAAGAACCTATGCATAAATTAACCGGCGGACTCTATTCTCCGGAGTTCGAAAAAGATGCCTGCGGCTTCGGCATGATCGCCAACATGGACGATAAGCCCAGCCACTGGCTTCTGGATACCGCCATCGGCGCGCTGGAGCGTCTGACGCACCGCGGCGCGGTAGCGGCCGACGGCAAGACCGGCGACGGCTGCGGCATTCTGATGAAAAAGCCGGATGCGTTCTTGCGCACGATCGCCGCTGAGGCGGGCATCACGCTGGCCGATCACTACGCCAGCGGTATCGTTTTCCTGTCCCAGGATGCGACGAAGGCCGAGGCCGCAAAGGCCGAGCTGGTACGCCAGATCGAATCCGAAGGATTGACCGTAGCCGGCTGGCGTGATGTGCCGATCGACGCCGAGTCCGCCTGCGGCGCCGAGGCGATGGAGACCCTGCCGCGGCTGGAGCAGATCTTCGTCCACGCGCCAACCGACATGGACCCGGCCCGCTTCGAGGCCATGCTGGTGTTTGCCCGCCGGCGCGCCGAAAACGCGCTGGATGACGACGACACCTTCTATGTGCCCTCGCTGTCGGCCCATGTACTGTCGTTCAAGGGCATGGTCATGCCCAGCTACCTGACCACCTTCTATAAGGACCTGGCCGACGACCGGCTGGAGACCGCGCTGTGTGTGTTCCACCAGCGGTTTTCCACCAACACGCTGCCGCAGTGGCGCCTGGCCCAGCCGTTTCGCTATCTGGCGCATAACGGCGAGATCAACACGATCACCGGTAACCGCAACTGGTCGACCGCTAGAGCCTCGAAATTCGCCTCGGACAAGCTGCCCGAGGACATGGCCTCGATCCTGCCGCTGGTCTCCATGGACGGCTCGGACTCGTGCAGTCTGGACAACATGCTGGAAGTCCTGCTGGCCGGCGGCATGGATATCTTCTATGCCATGCGTCTGTTGATGCCGCCGGCGTGGCAGAACGTGGACTACATGTCGGCCGACATGCGCGCGTTCTACGAATACAACTCCATGCACATGGAGCCCTGGGACGGCCCGGCCGGCATCGTGCTCACCGACGGGCGCTATGCCGCCTGCTGCATGGATCGCAACGGCCTGCGCCCGGCGCGCTATGTCATCACCAAGGACCGGCACATCACCCTGGCCTCGGAAATCGGCGTCTGGGACTACACCCCGGACCAGGTTGTGGCCAAGGGCCGCTTGAAGCCCGGCGACATGCTGGCCGTGGACACGGAAACCGGCGAGCTGCTGCATCCGAAGGACATCGACGGCCGACTGGCACAGCGCCAGCCCTACAAGCAATGGCTCAAGAGCCACGCCAAGATTCTGGAATCGCGCCTGGCCGACACGCGCGATGAAGCCTGGATGGAGCGCTCGCGCCTGAAGTCGCTGGAAAAACTCTTCCACGTGACCTTCGAAGAGCGCGATCAGGTGTTGCGTCCGCTGGCCGAAGCCGGCCAGGAGGCCACCGGCTCGATGGGTGACGACACGCCGTTCCCGGTGCTCTCGCGCGTCGATCGCGTGCTCTACGATTATTTCCGTCAGCAGTTCGCTCAGGTCACCAACCCGCCGATCGACTCGCTTCGCGAGCGCATCGTCATGAGCCTGGAAACCTGTCTGGGCCGTGAGCGCAACGTCTTCGAGGAATCCGAAGAACGGGCCAAGCGTCTGGTGGTGGATTCGCCGGTGCTCTCTACCGGCAAGTTCCGTCGCCTGCTGGCGCTGGACGACGAAGACTATGCCGACGTCAGCTTCGAGCTGACCTACCCGGCCAACGGGGATCTGCGCGAAGCCATCGAAACGCTTTGTGACGACGTGACCGCGGCCGTGCGCAACGGCAAGACCATCATCGTGCTCACCGATCGCAACGTCGAGGCCGGCCAGCTGCCCCTACAGGCGCTTCTGGCCACCGGCGCGGTACATCATCGCCTGACGCGCGAGAACCTGCGCTGTGACGCCAACCTGGTCATCGACACGGCCAGCGCGCGTGACCCGCAGCATTTCGCCTGCCTGCTGGGCTACGGCGCCACCGCCATCCACCCGTATCTGGCCTATGAGTGCCTGAACGATCTGATCACCGTCGGCCAGGTCAAGGACAAGACCGCCGACGAGCTGTGTAGTGCCTATCGCAAGGGCATCAACAAGGGTCTGTACAAGATCATGTCCAAGATGGGCATCTCGACCGTGGCCAGCTACCGCGGCGCCCAGCTGTTCGAGATCGTCGGCCTGGCTGACGAAGTGGTGGATCTTTGTTTCACCGGCACCGTCTCGCGCATCGGCGGGGCCAGCTTCGCGCATCTGCAGGCCGATCAGGCCAAGCTGGCGCAGAACGCCTGGAACGCCCGCGTGGCCATCGACCAGGGCGGCCTGCTGAAGTTCGTCTACGGCCAGGAGTATCACTGCTACAACCCGGACGTGATCGCCACGCTGCACGAGGCGGTCTCCACCGGCGAGTACGACAAGTACAAGGAATACGCCGACATCGTGCAGGGCCGGCCCGTATCGGTCTTTCGTGACCTGTTCAAACTGCGCGACGACGTTACGCCGATTTCGGTCGACGAGGTCGAGGCCATCGAAGACATCACGCCGCGCTTCGACTCCGCCGGTATGAGCCTTGGCGCGCTGTCGCCGGAAGCCCACGAGGCACTGGCCCAGGGCATGAACCGCATGGGCGGGCGTTCCAACTCTGGCGAAGGCGGCGAAGACCCCAAGCGCTTCGGCACCGACAAGATGTCGAAGATCAAGCAGATCGCCAGCGGGCGCTTCGGCGTCACGCCGCATTATCTGGTCAACGCCGAAGTGCTGCAGATCAAGATCGCCCAAGGCGCCAAGCCCGGCGAAGGCGGTCAGCTGCCGGGGCATAAGGTCAACGAGATGATCGCCTACCTGCGCTGTGCCAAGCAGGGCGTAGCACTCATCTCCCCGCCGCCGCACCACGACATCTATTCGATCGAGGATCTAGCCCAGCTGATCTTCGATCTGAAGCAGGTCAACCCCAAGGCCGTGATCTCGGTCAAGCTGGTGGCCGGGCCCGGTGTGGGCACGATCGCGGCCGGCGTGGCCAAGGCCTACGCCGACCTGATCACCATCTCCGGCTATGACGGCGGCACCGGTGCGTCCCCGCTGACCTCGGTACGCCATGCCGGCACGCCCTGGGAGCTGGGCTTGTCGGAGACCCACCAGACGCTGCGGGCCAACGACCTGCGCGAGAAGGTCCGGGTACAGACCGACGGCGGCCTCAAGACCGGCCTGGACGTCGTCAAGGCCGCCATCATGGGCGCCGAGTCGTTCGGTTTCGGTACCGGCCCGATGGTGGCCCTGGGCTGCAAGTACCTGCGCGTGTGTCATCTGAACAACTGTGCGACGGGTGTCGCCACGCAGAACGAAACCCTGCGTGAGCGCTACTTCATCGGCCTCCCGGAAATGGTGCAGAACTTCTTCAAGTTCATCGCCCAGGACACCCGCGAGATCATGGCCTCCATTGGCGTCGCCAAGCTGGAGGATCTGATCGGCCGTACCGAGCTGCTGGAAATCCTGCCGGGCGACACGCCCAAGCAGCAGGGTCTGGATCTGCGCCCGATCCTGTCTACCGGCGGCCTGGCCGACGACAAGCCGATGTACTGCCTGTCCGAGCGCAACGAGCCGTTCGATAAGGGCGAGTTGGCCGAGCGCATCGTGGCCGACACGCTGGATGCCATCGAGAACAAGGCCGGCGGCACCTTCGAGTACGAAGTTCGCAACAGCGACCGCTCGATCGGCGCGCGGCTGTCGGGCGAGATTGCCCTGCGCCACGCCAACACCGGCATGGCCGATTCGCCGATCACGATCAAGCTCACCGGCACAGCCGGCCAAAGCTTTGGCGTGTGGAACGCCGGCGGCCTGCATCTGGAGCTGACCGGCGACGCCAACGACTATGTGGGCAAGGGCATGGCCGGCGGCCGTATCGTGGTGCGCCCGCACGCCGACTCCAACTTCGTCACCCGCGACGCGGCCATCATCGGCAATACGTGTCTCTACGGGGCCACCGGCGGCACCTTGTACGCGGCCGGTCAGGCCGGCGAGCGCTTCGGCGTGCGCAACTCCGGCGCCACGGCGATCGTCGAGGGCATCGGCGATCACGGCTGTGAATACATGACCGGCGGCTGTGTAGTCATTCTGGGCGGCACCGGTATCAACTTCGGCGCCGGCATGACCGGTGGCGCAGCCTACGTGCTGGACGAGAAACGTGAATTCGTCGATCGCTATAACCACGAGTTGATCGATATCCATCGCGTGGTCTCGGAAAACATGGAAGCCCATCGCAACTATCTGCGCGAGCTGATCGAGGCCTATGTAGAAGCCACCGGCAGCGCCTGGGGCCAGGAGATCCTCGACGATTTCCGCGGCTATGTCGGCCAGTTCTGGCTGGTCAAGCCCAAGGCCGAGTCGGTCGAGACCGTCATCGACACGCTGACGCGCGCAGCCTGATCGGCGCTCACTTTTTCTCCGCGGCGGGTCGGTCCACCGGCCCGCGCGGATGACTTCATCGACAAGGTTTTTCGATGGCAAAGAATCATCTGCAGTTTCTCGAGACGCCGCGTCAGGACCCGGCCAAGGTGGCCGTGCCGGTGCGGATTCACGAGTTCGCCGAAATCTACGGCCAGTTCGACAAGGAAACGGCCCAGGCCCAGTCGGGGCGCTGTATTTCCTGTGGCAACCCGTACTGCGAGTGGAAGTGCCCGGTGCACAACTACATTCCCAACTGGTTGAAGCTGGTCAACGAAGGCAACCTGTTCGAGGCCGCCGAGCTGTCGCACGCCACGAACACTCTGCCGGAGATTTGTGGCCGCATCTGCCCGCAGGATCGGCTCTGCGAAGGCGCCTGCACCATGAACGACGGCCTGGGCGCGATCACCATCGGCTCGGTCGAGAAATACATCACCGACGAGGCCTTCAAGCAGGGCTGGCGTCCGGACGTTTCCAACGTGGTCTGGACGGACAAGAAAGTCGCGGTGATCGGCGCCGGGCCGGCCGGCCTGGGTGCTGCCGATATCCTGGTGCGTAGCGGCGTCAAGGCCGTGGTCTTTGACAAGTACCCGCGTATTGGCGGCCTGCTCACCTTCGGCATTCCGCCGTTCAAGCTGGAAAAAGACGTGGTCGAGACCCGCCGCGAGGTCATGGAAGGCATGGGCGTAGAGTTTCGCCTGGGCGTGGAAGTCGGCCGCGACGTGCAGATCGAGGATTTGATGCGCGATTACGACGCGGTCTTCATGGGCATGGGCACCTATACCTACATGAAGGGCGGTTTTCCCGGCGAAGAGCTGGAAGGCGTGTATGAAGCCCTGCCGTTCCTCGTGGGCAACATCAACCGCGAGCTGGATCTCAAAGACCAGCCGCACCCCTTCGTGGACATGAAAGACCAGCGCGTGGTGGTGCTGGGCGGTGGCGATACGGCCATGGACTGTAACCGCACCTCGCTGCGCCAGGGGGCCACCGAAGTCATCTGTGCCTATCGCCGCGACGAAGAGAACATGCCCGGCTCGGCCCGCGAGGTCGAAAACGCCAAGGAAGAAGGCGTGCAGTTCCTGTTCAATCGCCAGCCGGTCGAAATCGTCGGTGAGGACAAGGTCGAAGGCGTCAAGATGGTCACCACCCAGCTCGGCGAGCCCGACGAGCGTGGTCGTCGCCGGCCGGAGCCGGTCCCCGGCACCGAAGAAGTGGTTCCGGCCGATCGCGTGATCATCGCCTTCGGTTTCCGGCCCGACCCGCAAGAATGGTTCGAGACCCAGAGTGTGGACTGCGACGACGGCGGTCGCGTCATCGCCCCGGAAAGAGGCCGCTTCAAGCACCAGACCACCAACCCCAAGATCTTTGCCGGCGGTGATATGGTCCGCGGCTCGGATCTGGTGGTGACCGCCGTGTTCGAAGGCCGAGAAGCCGGCAAGGGCATTCTCGACTACCTGGGTGTGTAACACCGCTGACGCTTGACGTCGACAAAGCCCGGCCGACGCGCCGGGCTTTGTTGTGTCCGACCCTGGCCTGCCGGGCCACAGCGGCTAAACTGTGTCATTCCCAGCCGCCCTGCCCGCCGATTCGTCGCTGTCGATTGTTTCCGATGCCCGAGATCTCTGTTCTCATCCCGGTCTATAACCGCGCGGCTTATATCGTGGCCGCCGTTCGCAGCGTACTGGACCAGGTAGATGCGCCGGACTTCGAGGTGTTGATCGTCGACGACGGCTCCACCGACGACTCACTGGCCCGCGTGGCCGCGCTCGGCGACTCGCGGATTCGCGTACTGGAGGCCGCTACCAACGGCGGCATCGCCTCGGCGCGCAACCGCGGCATCGCCGCGGCCCGCGGGCGCTATGTCGCGTTTCTGGATAGCGACGATGTCGCACGCCCGCACAGGCTGGCCGCCCAGTTCGCTTTCCTCGAAGCCCGGCCGGATCATGCCGCCGTGGGCGCATGGATCGGCTGGATCGACGACGACGGCAAGCGTCTATCGCGGGTCAAGCGCAAGCCGCGGACCTATCGCATGATCGCAGCCGAGCGGCTGTTTCGCTCCGGCATCGAAAACTCCACGGCAATGGCCCGCTGTGGGATTCTGCGCGCCTATCCCCACGACGAGACCCTGGTCGTCGGTTCGGACTACGATCTCTGGGCCCGCGTGGCTCGTGATCACCCGGTGGCCAGTCTGCCCGAGCTCTTGGTCGACCGGCGCGCGCACGACAAGCAGGCCACGGCCGAAAACGTGGCCCGCGATCGTTATTTTCGGTGTCAGATCTTCGCCTGGCAGCTGGATGCCCTGGGCATCGATTATTCAGCCGCGGATCTGAACGGGCATTATCGGCTGCGCCGGCTTAAAAAAGCCGGCGATCGGCCCGACGGGGCCTATCTCGACTGGGCCGCGGACTGGCTGGCCCGGCTACGGGCCGCCAACCGGACGCGTCGTGTCTATCCCGAGCCCGAGTTTTCCGGACTGCTGGCCCTGTTCTGGGCCGCAGCCTGCTGGTATGCCGAGCCAGGGGCGGCCGGCCTGGCCCGACTGGCCGGCCATCCGCTGGCACGCGCCTTGCCACGGGGCGCGCTTCAAGGCTGGCTGCACCGCGCGCCGCTGGCTTCGCGCATGGCGGCCCGCCTCGGGCGCTGATGTTTGGTTTTTCAAAGGAGCCTCATGGCCTCAATCGACGATGACCGCGACCGCTTGATCTTTGCCCTGGACGTGGCCGACACCGCAGCCGCGCGGGATCTGGTCGCCACCCTGGGCGAGCACGTCACGTTCTACAAGGTCGGGCTCGAGCTGGCTATGGCGCCCGGCTACTTCGAGCTGATCGACTGGCTAAAAACCCGCGGCAAAAAGGTCTTCGTCGACGTCAAACTCTTCGACGTGCCGGCCACCGTGGCGGCCGCGGTCAAGCGCCTGAACGCGCGCGATGTCGACTTCGTTACCGTGCACGGCAATCAATCGATCATGGAGGCAGCAGCGGCGGCGCGTACGGGCAACACCCGTATTCTGGCCGTTACGGCCCTGACCAGCCTGGATCGCGGCGATATGACCGATCTAGGTTTTGACTGCGATATCGGGGACCTGGTGCTCTCACGCGCCCGGCGGGCCCTGGCGGCCGGCTGTGACGGCGTGGTCTCCTCCGGTCTGGAGCTTGAACGCCTGCGAGCCGAGGTGCCGGCAACGCTGGTGACGGTCACGCCCGGTATTCGCCCGGTGGACAACGACGCCCCGCCTGATGACCAGAAACGCGTGATGAGCCCGGCACAGGCGATAGCCGCCGGCGCGGATCATCTTGTAGTGGGCCGGCCGATCCGACAGGCCCAAGACCCGGCCGCGGCCGCTCGGGCCATACAGGCCGAGATCGCGGCCGCTGTCGCAGAGCGCGCGGCCAGCCGGTAGAATCAAGCCCAACACTCAACCCCCGGCGACAGGCCGCTCATGGCCCACGATCGTTTCCTGCGCGCGCTGGCGCGCGAGCCCGTCGATGCGACCCCGGTCTGGCTCATGCGCCAGGCCGGTCGTTACCTGCCGGAGTATCGAGCGCTGCGCGAGAAGGCCGGCAGCTTTCTCAACCTGTGCCAGACCCCGGAGCTGGCCTGCGAGGTCACGTTGCAGCCTCTGCGGCGCTTCAATCTGGATGCAGCGATTCTGTTCTCTGACATCTTGACTATCCCCGAGGCCATGGGCCTGGGCCTGCATTTCGTGGCCGGCGAAGGCCCGAAGTTCGAGCATCCGGTGCGTACGCCTGAAGCCATCGCCAAGCTGGCCGTGCCGGACATCGAAGACGAGCTCGGCTATGTCCCGGCGGCCATCAAGCTGATCCGGCGCGAGCTCGACGGCAAGACGCCGCTGATCGGCTTTGCCGGCAGCCCGTGGACGCTGGCGACCTATATCGTCGAGGGCGGGCCGTCGAAAAATTATGAACATCTCAAGGCGCTGATGTTCAACGAGCCCGACGCTCTGCACCAGCTGCTCGACGTACTGGCGCGCTCGACGGCGGCTTATCTCAACGCTCAGATCGCCGCCGGGGCCCAGGCGGTTCAGATCTTCGATACCTGGGGCGGCGTGCTGTCTCCGGCCAACTACCGCGAGTTCTCGCTGGCCTATATGCAGCGCATCATCGCCGATTTGCAGCCGGGCCCGCACGGCCACGTGCCCAGTATCGTGTTCACCAAAGGCGGCGGCGCCTGGCTGGAAACCATCGCCGATGCCGGCCCGTCGGCGATTGGTCTGGACTGGACCATCAATATCGACGAGGCCGTGGCGCGCGTGGGCGATCGTGTAGCCCTGCAGGGCAACGCCGACCCGGCGATTCTGTTCGCCAAGCCCGAGCGTATCCGCACCGAGGTGGCCGATATTCTCTCGCGCTTTGGCGACCGGCCCGGCCATATCTTCAACCTCGGCCACGGTGTCACCCCCCAGGTGCCGCCGGAGCACGTCGAGGCGCTGGTCGAGGCGGTCCACGAGTTCTCGGCGCGTTAAATGGGCGTTGCCCGCGCCGTACTGATCATCGTCAGCGTAATATGTATCACGCTGATTGGCGCAGTCCCGCTCATCCCGGCTGCCGTGATCAAGATCGCGCTGCCTCACGGCGGCCCTCGGCGGGTCGCGGGACGCGTGGTTTACTGGGTGTCCTCGACTTGGGCGCAGGCCACGCATACGCTGATCCGCCGGATTTCGGGCACCCAGGTGATCGTGCACCAAGAGCTGGCCGACGATCCGGGCGGGCGCTATGTGTTGATCGCCAACCATCAGAGCTGGGCCGATATCATGCTGCTGATTGCAGCCATTTATCCCCAGCTGCCCTTCCCGCGGTTTTTCATCAAGGAACAGCTGCGCTGGCTGCCGGTCATCGGCCTGGCCTGCTGGGCGCTGGATTTCCCGTTCATGAAGCGCCACAGCCGTGAAGCCCTGGCCGCCAATCCGCAGCTGCGCCAAGACGACATGCGCACCATTCAGCGGGTGTGTGCCGTGTTTCGCGACGTGCCGGTCTCGATCGTGAATTACGCCGAGGGCACCCGCGCCACACGGGCCAAGCGCGTGGCCGCCGACAGCCCTTATCAAAGCCTTCTGCCACCCAAGGCCGGCGGTACGGCCTTCGCGGTCAACGCCATGGCCGAGGTATTGGACGGCATCCTGGATATGACGATGGCCTATGTGAACACGCCCGAGCCCTCGTTCTGGGACCTGCTGTGCGGACGGATTCCCGAAGTGGCCGTACGTTTGCGCTATGTGCCCGTGCCGGCTGATCTGGCGCGCGGCGACTACACCGCCGACGCGGCCTATCGCGAGCGGTTCAAGGCCTGGCTCGATGACCTTTGGGCCGACAAGGATGCAGCCGTGACCGCTCTTCAGAACCCGGATCATCCGGCTACCCGCTTCGAGGAGCTGGCCGCCGCCGACGCGGACCGTGGCTGAGCCCGGCCTGGCCGGTTTTTTCGTGCCGGCCGACCCACTGCCCGTGCTATGGGCGGCCTATGCGCTGGCCGCGCTCGTCTATGCGCGCGGGCTGTGGCGGCGCCGGTCGGCCGGCGATATTGCGCCAGCCCTGGCGTTTTATCTGGGCCTGGCCGGGCTGTATCTATGGACCCAAACCGCGCTCGACGGCCTGGGCCGCGAGCTGTTTTTCGTCCATCGCGGCCAGCACTTGGTACTGCATCATCTGGCACCGTTTTTCATGGCTTTATCGTTGCCAAGCGCGGTCATTGCGGCGGGCTTGCCCGGCCGGCAGAGCAAGCGTGTGAGCGCCTGGCGCATGCCGCGGCCGGTCGTGGCTGCGTATCGCCTGATCCAGCAGCCATTGATCGGCGGCGCCCTGTTCGTCGCTCTTATCGCGCTCTGGCTGACGCCGGCGGTGCACCACTGGGCGATGGCCTCGCGCGGCGGCTACTGGCTGATGAACGGCTCCATGGCGCTCGAAGGGCTAGCATTCTGGTGGTTCATGCTCGACCCCCGGCCGCCCCAGGCGACGCCCACCACGCACAGCATCGCCACGCGTATTGCCGTACTCTGGGCCGTCATGCCCCCGCAAATCGTCATCGGCGCCACGATTACACTCTCGGCCCCCGGCCTATATCCCGGGTATCACGCCGCCGAACGCGCATGGGGCATCACGGCCGGGCTTGATCAACAGATCGGCGGCATTCTGACCTGGATCCCGCCGGCGATGATGAGCGTGGTGGGCACGCTCGTCATCCTGCGTTTTGCGTTTGCCCACGAGCGCGACCGATCTCGGCCTGTAGCCGGGCGTGTCGATCGCGGTCCAGCGGAAAGCGCCACATCATAGCGATCACGCCGACTTTGATGAGCACCGGCAGCAGCCCGTAGAGCGCGACCAGCGTCCAGCGCGCCAGTCCGTCGTTGTCGGTGCCCGCATCGAAACCGGCCAGCCACAGCAGCGGATAGGCGATACCGATAGCCAGGGTGAAGGCCAGCTTGGTGGCCATGCCCCAGAGCCCAAAATACAGCCCGGCGCGGCCGTCACCGCCGGCGGCCGTGTCTTCGTCGATGACATCAGCCTGAATCGAGGCGGCCGTCGCCTGGTCCACGCCGAGACACGAGCCCCCCAGCACACAGATCAGCGTGTAGCCGATAAAGCCGTAGAGCGAGTCCGACAGCGTGACGGTAAAGATGAACACGCCGGCCACCACGGCCATCGAGGCACACCAAAGCCGATGCTTGGACCAGGACCGGCCGATCCATAGCCATACAGGCAGCCCGGCCACGGCCGACAAGAAATAGACCACCAAAAACACGCCGGCCGTCGCTTGATCAGCACCCAGAATCGCCTGGACAAAAAACAGAAAGAGCGCGGCCGGCAGGCCGTTGGCCGCGCCGTTTAACAGATAGGCCAGCAACAACCGACGAAACGGGCGATTCTCGGCCAGTAACCGCGCACTATCGGCCCAGCGGATACGCGAGGCCGCGCCCTCGGGTTCCGGCACCGCCCAGACGAACCAGGCGACGGTAACGGGCAAGGCCACCACCAGAAACCAGGCAATGGCCTCTAGGCCGGCCGCTTCGCTGTCGGCCATCCGCGAGAGCCCCGCGGGCAACAGGATAGCCACCAAGGTGCCGGCTACGAAAAAGCCTTCGCGCCAGGCGGTTATCCGGCTGCGCTCGTCGTAATCCGCACTCATTTCGGCGCCCAGTGTGGTGTAGGGCAGATAGATGAGCGTCCAGCCCAGATAGGCCGCAATGCTCCAGACCAGCAGATAGACAGCACTCGCCGAAGCCCCGGGGACGAAAAGGAACCAGGCCGCTACCATCAGAATCGGCGTGCCCAGCAGGATATACGGCCGACGTCGGCCGAGGCGCCACGACGTACGATCCGAGGCCGTGCCGATCAGCGGGTCGGTGAGCACGTCAAACAGCCGTGCCAGAAAGATCATGATACCCACGATGGCCGTATTCAGCCCGGGCATGGCCGCATAGAACGGCGGCAGAAAGACCGTCAGCGGCAGGCCGAGCGCTGCCAGCGGCAAACCCAGCGCGCCGTAGGGCACCAGCTGGGCAAAACCATAGCGGCGCTTGGCGCTCATGAGCCGGCCGGGCGCTTGAGTACAATCTGCATCAGATCAATATTGCGGCTGGTAAAGCCGGCGCCGCAGTAGGCCAGGTAATAGCGCCACATGCGATAGAAACGCTCCCCGCGCTCGGCCACGATGGCCTCGCGCGCGGCAATGACGCGCTCGTCCCAGCGGGCCAGTGTGGCGGCATAATCATCGGCAAAGAACGCGCGCTCGCGCTCGGCCAGCCCTGCGGCCTCGGCCTGCTGGCCGAACACCGTCGGCGAGGCCAGCATGCCGCCCGGAAAGATATAGCGCTGGATGAAATCCACGTCACGTCGATATTCGTCAAAGCGCGTGTCATCGATGGTGATCGCCTGCACGGCGGCTCGCCCGCCCGGCTTCAGACAGCGCTGGATGGCCCCGAAATAGTCTGGCCAGTAGGCCTCGCCCACGGCTTCGTACATCTCGATCGACACCACATGATCGTAGCGCTGGGCGACGTCGCGATAATCGCGTAGCTCAAAGCGCAACCGATCGGTGAGCCCGGCCTCGGCGGCCATGGCGCGCGCAAACCGTAATTGCTCCTCCGAGAGGGTAATACCGGTCACGCGCACATCGGCATGGGTCGCCGCATGGCGGGCAAACCCGCCCCAGCCACAGCCGATTTCCAGAATATGATCCCCCGGGGCAACATCGAGGCGCTCGAGCAGGCGTTGATACTTGGCCGCCTGGGCCTCGGCCAGCGGCTGGTCGGCGCGGGCGAACAGGGCCGATGAGTAAGTCCAGGTCTCGTCCAGCCACAGCGCGTAGAAGCTGTTGCCCAGGTCATAGTGATAAGCGATGTTGCGCTTGGCGCCGCGCCGGTTGTTCTCGCGCAAACGGTGGCGCAGTTTGGTCAACATGCGTGAGACCCATTTGTGATGGGTCAGGCGGGGGGCGACGGCGTCGTGATTGAGCAAGAACACGCGCAGCGCATCGGCCAGATTCGGGCTGTCCCACTCGCCGGCCATATAGCTTTCGGCCAGGCCTAGAGAGCCGCTCTTGGCCAGGCGGTCCAGCAAGCGCGATGCATGCAGATAGATGACGGCCTCGGGGCCGTCCAACTGACCTTCAAAGATGGCCTGTGTCCCGTCGGGCAAGTGCAGAGCCACGCGCCCGATTTCCAGACGATCGAGCTGGCGCACCAGCATGCGAGCGCGCAGGTCCCGGGGTGTCGGTGCTTGTATCGTTGCCCCCATCGGTGTCTGATCTCCCTGCTGACTGGAATTGATCGCCCGCAAAACGCTCCCCAAACTCTCGGTTAGACGTATCTTACGACCGGTTCGGCCGCTCGGCGACCGGCTTGCGATGAAATACCGCGCCGCGAAGCCAGAGCTTGGCGGCCTGCCAGTGAATCGCCGCGCTTACTTTCGCACTCATCCAGGGCACGGCAAGGGCCGCCCGCAGAATCTGGCCGCTGGTCAGCGGGCGACGGTGTCCGGCCAAGGCCGTGGCGATACGCAAGCACCCGGCCTCGTCGTATAAACGTATACCTAGGCCCAGCCGATGCTCCGGCGCCAAAAAATGAAAGCGATAGCGCCCGGAACGATCAAAAAACGGCGATACGTGAAACCGCTTGGTCTTGTCCATGGCCTGCTGCCAGGCCATGGCCGCGCCGTTGTCATGCACCACGTAAACGTGATGCTCCCCAAAGGTGTTATGCACCTCGGCCAGCACAGCCACCAGCGAGCCGTCGCTGCTGAAACAATAATAAAGACTGATCGGATTGAAGCCGTAGCCCAGCACCCGCGGCATGGCCAGCAGCCAGACGCGCCCGCCGGCCAGATCGATATCATGTTCGGCCAGCACACCGTCGACCCAGTGACGCAGGTCGGCGCCGTCGTGGCTGCCGTGATCGGCGTCGTAAAACGACAGCAGGTTGAAACGATTACGCGAGATCAGCGAAGAAGCCGCGAGCGTGGCGTCGATGGCGTCCAGATCGATCAGCAGATGATAGGTCCGATAGGCAAAACGATAGGCCGGCGGCCCGGGCCGACGATGCGTGACCCGGGCGCGATACAGGCAGGCGGTGACGTCTAGTCCGCCCACGGGGCGGGAACTCCCAGATAGCCGGCGACCCGCGTGGCACTCGCCAGGCCGTCTTCGTGGAAGCCGTAGCCGCACCACGCGCCGCAGTAGTAGACGCCGCCCCGGCCCTGGATATCGACGAGCTCGCTCTGCGCTTCGATCGCGCGTTGGGTGAACACCGGGTGGGCATAATGGATTTCTGCGATGACGCGCTCTTCCAGCGGCTCGTAGAGCGGATTGAGGCTGACGAAATAAGACGTGTCGCCGCTGATCTTCTGGAGACGGTTCATCCAGTAGGTCACCGAGACGCGCTGATTGCTCGCCTCGGCCCGGTCGGCGGCATAGTTCCAGGACGACCAGACCTTGCGGCGGGCCGGCATCAGGCGCGCATCGGAATGCAGCACGGCGCGATTGGGCTGGTAGTCGAACGCCGAGAGTATGTCGGCCTCGCGTTCGTCGGCGTCGACCAGCAGCGCGCGCGTGGTATCCGCGTGGCAGGCAAAGATGACCTGATCATAGTGCTCGGTCGCGCCAAGCTTGGTGATGAGCGTGATGCCATCGTTTTCACGCCGTACGCGGGCCACCGGCGTGCCCAGGCGCAGTCGATCGCCTAGTGCGGCGGCCACAGCCTTCACGTACGTGTGGCTGCCGCCGGTCACGGTGCGCCACTGGGGCCGGTTCTTGATATCCAGCAGGCCGTGATTATCGAAAAACCGCAGGAAGGCCGCCAACGGAAAATCCAGGATGCCGGCGGTCGGCGTGGACCAGATCGCCGCCGCCATGGGCAAGAGATAGCGAGCGCGAAACGCTTGACCATAGCGATACCGATCCAGAAACTCGCCGATGGTTTCGGTGGCAATCACATCATTCTCGATCAGCTTCTTGGCCTGGCGATTGAAGCGTGCGATATCCGCGATCATGCGCCAGTGGGCCGCACTCACGGCCAGGCGCGGTTGGGCAAACAGCTTGGTCAGCGAATCACCGGCCCACTCGATCCGTCCGGCCCCGATCGTCACGCCAAACGACATGTCGCTGTCCTGGGTCGGTACGCCCAACGCGTCGAGAAACGCCGAAAACTGGGGATAGTTGCGATCGTTCAGGACGATGAAGCCGGTATCCACCGGCTGCGGGCCGTCCATAACGGTCACGACATGTCCGCCGGGGCGCGCCTCGGCCTCGAACACCGTGACCTCATGCGCATCCTTCAGCAGCCAGGCAGCACCCAGCCCGGCAATGCCGCTACCGATGATCGCGATTCGCGACATAGTGTTTGCGTACTCTTACGGATTTAAAGCCTTGTCTATGGTGCCACGAGCGCCGCAGCGGCGCTGGCCGGGAAAAGACTTTGTGTCGGATTTTATGTTTGGGCTATGCTCGGCTTCGCGTTTTTTCGACACGCCCCGGCCTGCCCCGGCCGCCCGGCGAGTCTCTATTACCTGGTTTTCGCACGAGGAGCTGCCATGAAAGACCCCGTACGCGTCGCTGTTACCGGCGGTGCCGGCCAGATCAGTTATTCGCTGATCTTTCGTATCGCCACCGGTGAGATGCTAGGCCACGATCAGCCGATCATCCTGCAGCTGCTGGAGATCCCGCCGGCCATGGACGCCTTGAAGGGCGTGATCATGGAGATCAACGACTGCGCGTTTCCGCTCGTGCACGAGATCCACGGCTCGGACAAGCCCGAAGAGGCGTTCAAGGACGCCGACTATGCGCTGCTCGTGGGCTCCAAGCCGCGCGGCAAGGGCATGGAGCGGGCTGACCTGATCAAGGCCAACGGCGATATCTTCTCCGTGCAGGGCAAGGCTCTCAACGACCACGCCTCGCGCGACGTGAAGGTTCTGGTGGTGGGCAACCCGGCCAATACCAACGCGCTGATCGCGGCCAATAACGCCCCCGATCTGGCCGATACCCAGTTCACGGCCATGACCCGCCTGGACCATAACCGGGCCATGACCCAGCTGGCGCAGAAAGTGGGCGCCCAGGTCACCGATATCGAGGGCCTGGCGATCTGGGGCAACCACAGCTCTACCCAGTTCCCGGATCTGTCGCATGCGAAGGTCAAGGGCCAGGCCGCTCTCGACCAGGTCGATCACGACTGGTACGAAAACGACTTCATCCCCACGGTGCAAAAACGCGGTGCGGCCATCATCGAAGCGCGCGGCGCCTCGTCGGCGGCCTCGGCGGCCAGCGCCGCGCTCGATCATATGCGCAACTGGGTAGCCGGCTCCGATGGCCAGGTGGTCTCCATGGCGATTCCTTCGGACGGCAGCTACGACATCGCCCCGGGTATCATGTATTCCTACCCGGTGATCTGTGCCGGCGGCGATTACAAGATCGTGCAGGGGCTTGACGTCAACGATTTCGCTCGCGCCCGGATGAAGGCCACTGAGGACGAGCTACGCGAGGAGCGTGAGGCGGTCTCGCATCTCATGCGCTAGCCGCGGCTTACCTCATGTGCAATAGCCGGCCTCACAAGGCCGGCTTTTTTATGCGCGACGCCCCGGTGTTCGGCCGGTTAGTATCGGCACATCGATCATCCGGTCTAGGGCCTGTTGATGTTTCATACGAGCGCCGCGTTGGAGACCGCAAATCGTGTCCTGCAAGGCGCGAGTCGCCGCATCGTGGCGTGCCACGATCAAGACTCGCAACGCC
>MDSW01037488.1_pt1 | contig 19336 bp, 20 predicted proteins | sample 811171 | NCBI WGS metagenome assembly MDSW01 (sample SAMN05326641, study PRJNA326480) | marine metagenome | isolation source: seawater | place: Atlantic Ocean: North West | collected 2012 | reverse complement strand
ATGAAGTCATTAAGAAGAGCAGATGTAGTCATTTCAGCATTACAAGTGGGAGATGGAAAAGTTCCTAGCATTGTAAGTGAGGATATGGTAATGGATATGAAAAAAGGAGCAGTAGTTATTGATGTAAGTATTGATCAGGGAGGAAGTTTTGAAACGTCTGAATTAACCACTCATAACAAGCCTACTTTTATTAAACACGATATTATTCATTATTGTGTTCCAAATATAGCATCAAGAGTATCTAGAACAGCGTCAATAGTTATAAGTAATATATTAACTCCAATTTTATTGAATATTGCAGAAGAGGGAGGTGTAGAAAATACAATAAGAAAGCATGAGTGTTTAAGAAATGGAGTGTATGCTTTTAATGGTAGTTTGACAAATGAGATGCTTAGTAGAAATTTTAACCTGCCGTTTAGTGATTTAGATTTAATAATGTCGACAATATAGATTATGAGAAGAAGACTATTGTTTTTTGGGTTTGGAGCATTCATTAGTATCTTGCTGCTATCAATGGGTCCGCAAAATAGATTAAAAGATACTTTTTATGCTTACATTAATTACTTTGATATGGATCAAAGAGTTATTACGCATTTAGTAAATGATAGCACTAGATTCTCTATAATAGCTGAGTGTCAGCTTGTGTATTATAATATTTCAAAAAAGGATCTCCTGACTGTTTTAGAAGAGGGGGAGGTGAATTTTGATTTATCAGATCAAGATGGTGAGCCATGTCAATATTATGTCATTGAGAATACAGTTAACGGTAATGATTTAGCTGTAGAATTTGAACTTTGTTATTATAATAATAAAAGTGTTAAGGTTATGGCTTTCACCTCTAATAAAGAGAAAGAAGTTTGTAGATTTTAATTATTCTTTCTCCTTTTCTTTTCTTCAATAATATTTGTTAGTTCACGACCCATTTGTCCTGAAATTGAGGTGTTCTCTTCTGCACGCCTAATAAGGTAGGGAAGAACATCTTTTACTGGTCCATATGGCACATATTTTACAACATTAAACCCCTCTTTAGCAGCATTATATGAGATATGATCACTCATTCCTAATAGTTGTGAGAAATAAACTCTCTTATCATCTCTTGGAATATTATATCTTTTTAGAAGTTCGGTTAATAATATAGAACTTTCTTCATTATGAGTGCCAGCGCAGAAAGAGATAATATCAATATTTTCAATGCAAAGAGTTAAAGCTTTATTATAGTCATTGTCTGTTTCTTCTTTTAATAAATATACTGGACAGGCATATCCTTTTTCGCGAGCTCTTTTAATTTCTTTTTCATGATATGCGCCTCGTACTAATTTAATTCCTAAGAAGAATCCTTCTTCTTTTGCTGTTTTTAAAAGTATTTCTATTTGATTAAGTCTGTCATTTCTGTATAGTTGTAAGGTATTAAAAATCCAGGCTTCTTTTTTATTGAATTTTTTCATCATTACAACAGCGATTTCATCTATGGCATCCTGTATCCAACTTTCTTCAGCGTCAATAAATAAAGGGACCCTGTGATCACTAGATATTCTGCAAATAGTTTCTATTCTTTTTTCAAATATTTCTTTTTCTATTTCTTCTGCTTGTGTTAAAGCTTGCTTATTACTGATTTTTTCTAGTAAGGAGAAACGAGCTAAACCTGTAGGTTTAAAAACAGAGAAGGGAATACTAATTTCTTTATTTGCTTTTTTGATAGATTCAATTGTTTCGTTCATAGCTCTATTAAAATCAGTTTCAGATTCTTTTCCTTCAGCAGAGAAGTCCAGAATTGTTCCTATGTGAGATGCCCATAGTTTATCTATAGTAGCTTGGCTATTATAGATATTAGTTCCTCCACAAAAATGCTTGTAAACCGTAGCTTTTATTATACTATTAATTGGTAAATGTAGCCACATCGCAATTTTTACAAGTACAGTGAGTATGTTAGATATTATTGGATTACTAATTGTTTTAAATAGTAGATAGGCTCTATTTAGATCTTCATCTGATTTGTCCTTAAAAGCAATTTCTATATTATCAAACATTCTATTATTTCTGTTGATTCTAGAAAGATAAAGTTCTAATACAAGAACTATATAGCTATCTATTTCTATCTATTTTACTTTTCTACTAACCATTAATCCGTCACGGATAGGAAGTAGTATTGTTTCTAATCTAGTGTCATCTAACACTTTTTTATTATATTGGTCTAGCGATAAAGTCTCTTTATCCTTATCTTTTTTTAGGACCTTTCCACTCCAAAGCACATTATCTGCAATAATATACCCTCCTACATCTATTTTTTGAATGATAAGATCAAAATATGTGCTATAATTTTCTTTGTCTGCATCAATAAAAGCAAGCTGAAAGCTTTCCTTAATATCAGGGAGAATATTAACAGCATTACCAATGTGTTGTATTATCTGCTCTGAATAATCTGAGCGCTGAAAGTATTTTTTAGCAAGAAAGACGTATTCTTCATTGATATCTATAGTATGTAGTGATCCATCTTTTTTTAATCCTTCAGCAAGGCAAAGTGCACTGTAACCAGTATAAGTTCCTATCTCAAGAATATTTTTTGGCATTAGCATTTTACTAAACATGGATAACATACGCCCTTGTAAGTGTCCTGAAAGCATTCTTGGAGTCATCACATTAGCCCATGTCTCTCTATTTAGTTCTGCTAATAATCTTGGTTCTCTTTCTGTATGAATTAGTGAGTAATTATCTATTTCTTCTGGTAAGAATTGCATATAATTGGGTATAAAAAAAGCCACACAGCATGTGTGGCTTTTATATAATAATTAGGTTATTATTCTGTAGTTTTATTTTTTTTAGAACAACATTTTTTATTACTGGCTGTTTTAGAACAACATTTTTTATTACTGGCTGTTTTAGAACAACATTGTTTCTTAGTTTTTTTACTACTGCAAGAAGATTTTTTTCCAGAGTAATTATTTTTTTTCCCATAATTAAATTCACCTTTGCTAGTTTTACTACATGATGACTTGGTTGCTTTAGAGGAACATTTTTGTGTTCCAGTCTTAGTGCAAATCTTCTCTCCCTCTGCATTAATTGTATAGGGGCAGTTAGTTTTTTTAGTGGTTTCTGTACTTGTAGACGCTTCTTTTACTTCAGTATTTTCTTGAGTTGGTTTTACTTCGTCTTGTGCATTTACATTAGTAATTCCTATAAAGAATACTGCTAATAATACGATTATAATCTTTTTCATTTTTTCGTTTAAATTAATTAATATTTAGCAAATATAGAAAATATCTATCAATATATTTAGTAAGTGGCAATTATACTTTGGCCACCTTTAACGTGTTCATTTAGTTTAGTTTCAATATTGCTACTAATTGGTAAGAATAAATCTACTCTTGATCCAAATTTAATAAAACCAAATTCATCTGATACATTTGCTTTGTCACCAATTTTACTGTAAGTTATGATTCTTTTAGCAAGAGCTCCAGCAATTTGCCGGAATAGTATTGATATCTTATCATTTTCAACAACTACTGTACTCCTTTCGTTGTCAGTAGATGCTTTTGGATCCCAAGCAACTAATGATTTTCCTGGGTGATATTTAGTATAAATAACTTTACCGGTAATAGGGTAAAGCTGATTATGCACATTAAGTGGTGACATAAATATAGATACTTGTATTCTTTTATCTTTGTAGAACTCTTTCTCTTTAGTTTCTTCAATTACTACTATTTTACCATCACAAGGGGCATAAACGATGCCATTTTTTCTTTCAAATTTTCTTTTAGGTACTCTAAAGAAAAGCATGCTAATAATGAAAATAAAAAGCATGATAATAAATAAGATATCTATAATCTCGTTATTTGATACGTATGAAAAATAAGCAAGGATAATAAGTATGATTAGTTCATTTCTTAAAGATTTTAATCCTTCTTTGTGTAGTTTCATTTAAAGTAAATTAATTAATATATACATTACAGGGATTGTTATTAAGAAAGCATCCATTCTATCAAGGATTCCTCCATGTCCTGGGATAATATTTCCAGAATCTTTTACACCTGCCTCTCTTTTGTAATGTGATTCAATAAAATCTCCTAATGTAGCTGTAAAAGGTAATACAATACTTATGGTTAATGGATCTTGAAAAGAATCAAAGTCAAAATATCTATATGAGAAATATGATGCAATTATTGTGAAAATGAGTCCGCCTATAAATCCTTCCCAAGATTTTTTTGGGGATATTGATGGCATAATTTTATTTTTTCCAATTTTTACACCTATTATATATGCAAAAGTATCAAATGTCCATGTAAGTATGAACATAAATAATATTAAATTAGTATTAAAGGTGTTATTTAGATAATGATGATCAGTTATCCCAAATAGTTGAATAAGAAGTAGGGGGATAATAACATAAGAAAAAGCCAGAATTTTAGTTCTTCCTTTCCGAAGTTTCCACATCTCATATGAACACATAATAAGGATAATGAAAAAAAGAAGATGAAATGTAAGATTAGAAAAAGAAGTGCCCACCCACATTACAGAAACATAGATTGAACCGTAGATAGTTCTTTTAAGTGTTTCGTTCATTATTATTTTCTTTAAGTAATTTTATTGCTTTCTTTTGGTCTTTTTTTATAATATACAGGTCAATTGTCCCAAACATGTTGTAGGATGAATCTTGTTTATTTAGAATGACAGGAGATAAATCATTTTCTTCTAACATTTGTTTGATTATTTCTATCTGCACATGATCGTTAGAGCTGAATATCTTAGTCCAGTGTTTATTCATTTCTTTTTTTAGTTGGATTTATCGTTTTCTTGACTTTGCTTATTTTTTCTTTATCCATATTTATAAGCTTCTCTTCTTCATATGATTTCCACTTTCTTACTCCAAATATTTTTTCTAGATCAGTTTTAAAGATAACCTCATTCTCTAAAAGTTCAGCTCCTAATTTTTCCACCTTATCCTTATGTTCTAGTAGTATTTTCTTAGCTCTTGCATACTGTTCATCTAGTATTTTGCTAACTTCTTTATCAATTTGTTGGGCTCTTTCTTCAGAATATGGTTTGGTAAATCCTGATTGTTGTCCTGAAGAATCATAATATGAGATGTTACCTACTTTAGAACTTAAACCATAAATACTTACCATAGCATATGCCTGTTTAGTTACTTTTTCTAAATCGGATAATGCGCCAGTTGATATTTTTCCAAAAAATAGCTCCTCAGAGGCTCTTCCTCCCATAGCAGCACATATCTCATCAAGCATTTGTTCTGTGGTTGTAAGTTGCCTTTCTTCTGGTAAATACCATGCAGCACCTAACGATTTTCCTCTTGGAACAATAGTTACTTTAACAAGAGGTGAGGCATATTCTAACATCCAACTAACAGTTGCGTGTCCTGCCTCATGGTAGGCAATTGTTTTCTTCTCATTAGCAGAGATGATTTTTGATTTCTTTTCTAATCCGCCGATTATTCTGTCTACAGCATCAAGGAAATCTTGTTTTTCAACCTTATTCTTTGACTTTCTTGCAGCAATAAGTGCAGCTTCATTACATACATTAGCTATATCAGCACCACTAAAACCAGGTGTTTGTCGGGCTAAGAAATTAACATCCATATTCTTAGTAAGCTTAATTGGATTAAGGTGGACTTCAAATATTTGTTTTCTTTCTAATAGATCAGGTAAGTCAACAAATATTTGTCTGTCAAACCTTCCTGCCCTTGTAAGTGCTTTGTCAAGTACATCAGCTCTATTTGTAGCAGCCATTACAATTACACCAGAGTTAGTTCCAAAACCATCCATTTCAGTAAGTAATTGATTTAAAGTGTTCTCTCTTTCATCATTACTTCCTGTCATTGCATTTTTTCCTCTTGCCCGGCCAATAGCATCTATTTCATCAATAAATATAATTGCAGGAGCTTTTTCCTTAGCTTGCTTAAATAGATCACGAACTCTACTTGCCCCAACACCAACAAACATTTCAACAAAATCAGATCCAGATAAAGAGAAGAAAGGGACTTTTGCTTCGCCTGCAACGGCTTTCGCTAATAATGTTTTACCTGTTCCAGGAGGACCAACTAACATCGCTCCTCTAGGTATCTTACCACCTAGTTTTGTGTATTTTTCAGGAGCTTTTAAAAAGTCAACTATTTCTGTTATTTCTTCCTTTGCTTCTTCTAGTCCTGCAACATCTTTAAAAGTCACATTAATATCTGCTTTATCTACTAATTTGTCTTTTGTTTTTCCAATATTAAAGATTTGTCCTCCTCCAGCTCCACCACTCATTCTTTTCATTATAAATATCCATATGAATACAAAGAAAAGAAGAGGTAGGATCCATCCTAGGATGTCGCCAAAGACATCTTTACGGGTTTCATAGTAAGGTGAGATGATATCATAATTATCAAATGATGATTGAGCATCCTTTAAGTCTGTAGCAAATGTTTCTACTGAGCCAATCTCAAAATAATAATGAGGACCATAGTTTGGGGTGTTACCAAAATTTTTCTTACTTACATCTTTAAACTGCTCTTCTGATAAGTACTGCTTCTTAATATAGATATATGCTTTTTCCTTATTTACAATTACTATTTTTTCAACCTTACCTTCTTGTAGCATATCTTGATTAAATTTCTGCCAATTTGTTGGTTTTGTAACCTCATTGCCAATAAAATTTAAGCCAATAAAGAAGATAAAAATAATCGCATAAATCCAGTATATTTTAAATTTGAATCCTTTTATACCTCCAGGGAAGTTAGATTTTTTCTGTTTGCCCATATTTTATTTGTTAATCTTTATAATTTGTTAAAACTGCATCACCCCAAAATTCCTCAATTTTATAAAAACATCTAGTTTTCTCTTGAAGGATATGAACAATAATATCAGAGTAATCCATTAAAACCCATTCTCCAATATTATTTCCTTCAACATGCCAAGGTTTCTCTCCTAGATCTTTGGCGATTGTTTTTTTTAGGTTACTTTCTATTGAATTTACATGAGTACTAGATGTGCCTGTGCAAATAACAAAATATTTGCAGATAGCTGATTCTATTTTTCTCAAATCTAATGAGATCAGTTCCTTGCCTTTTACATTCTTTATTACATTTATAATGTTTTCTAACAGAATATTTGTTTCGTCAAGTTTTTTAGCCATATATATTTTTAGATTTGCGAGTGCAAAAATACATTTTTTATAACAATAATATCTGATTAAATATTTCTGATTTGTTTAACAAAAATATCATAAAACTTTCTGAGGTAGATTCTACGAATAATTATGCCTTATCTTTAAAAAATAATACTTTTTTTAAACATGGTTTAGTTATTATTTCTGATTATCAAACAAGTGGTGTTGGTCAAAGAGGTAGTAGCTGGGAGAGTGAGAGAAGTAAGAATTTATTACTTTCTATAGTAATTGAGCCAGATATTTTATTAGCTGATAGATTTGATGTGAGTAGGCTTATATGCATATCAATTTGCGATTATTTACGGTCACTTGGATTAAATCCTAAAATAAAATGGCCTAATGACATTTTGGTGGATAATTCTAAAATTGCAGGAGTCTTGATTCATAATTTAATTTCAGAAGGAAAGATTACTCATTCTGTTGTTGGTGTTGGTTTGAATGTAAATCAGATAATTTTTTCTGAGTATTTTCCTAAGGCAGTATCTATAAGAAATAAGTTAGGAGGAGAGTTTAATCTTGAGGAAGTAAGAAGTAGTCTTCTTGATTTTTTTGAGGAGAATTTTTTTATGTTGAAGAATAGAAATGAACTGCAAATAAAATATTTAGAGGATCTTTTTATGAGAGATAAGATCGCTTTATTCGAAAGAGAGAATCAAAGATTTAATGGGATTATTAAGTCAGTAACATTAGATGGATTGCTTATAGTTGAGATAGCTAAAAAAAGTAAGGAATTTAACCTGAAAGAAATTAAGATGATTTTTTAGATGTTTTGCATTTTACTTGCAAGTAGGTTTAAGAATTGAGTAAGAGGCTTTTCAACCATCATTTTCATCATCATATTTAGTTCTGCATTAATTTCTAATCTTGCTTGGCATTGTTTCTTCTTGTCAGTTATATAACAATGTAATGAGAAAGGGGCTTGACTTCCTTTTGCTATTAGTGATATCTTAGAATATTCTATTTTTTCTGCAATTTGAAGTTCTATTTTTGGCATGCCTTTCATCTTAAAAGAACAAGTGTTTTTATCGCTAGAAAACTCATCTACTTCGGAAGGCATAATCTCTTTTAAGTTGTTAAGATCTTCAATTTTTTTAAAGAATGATTCAGCTGTTCTATTTATTATTACTTCAGGAGATTTAAATGTTACCATATCTTATTTTTTCCAAATTGAAGGAGCTTCTCTCCATTTCTGTAGTACTGTTAATTCTGATTTGTCAATGTATTGCTGTTCTATTGCTTGTGGCAGCAAAGTATTGTAATCACATAATGAGACATATTCAGATCCTGCGTCTTTAAAGTTTTCTGTTGCTGTGTCAAATCCATATGTAAATATAGAAACAGTTCCCTTTACATTCATTCCTGCATCTCTTAACACATTAGCAGCATCAAGACTACTTTTTCCACTGCTTATTAGATCTTCTACTAAAATAACTGACTGCCCTGCTTCGAAATATCCTTCAATTTGGTTTTGTTTGCCATGTTCTTTCGCTTGTGATCTAACATAAATAAAAGGTAGGCCTAGCTCTTCAGCAACTAAAGCACCATGAGGAATACCTGCAGTAGCAACACCTGCAATTACATTTGCTCCTTTGTAGTGGTTTTTTACAATTGCAGCAAGCCCTTGTCTGATATAGTTTCTTATTTCAGGGTAAGATAATGTTTTTCGATTGTCACAATAAATAGGCGAGTTCCAGCCAGAAGCCCACTTAAAAGGATTGTTAGGTTGTAAAATAATTGCGTTTATTTGCAGTAAAGATTTTGCTAGTTGCTTAGCAATGTCAGTATTATATATCATAATGCAAAAATATAAAGTTTACATAAATAATAGTATTAAAATTATTACTGATAATTGGGAAGAATTTTGTGCAGATTATAGTATTATTGAAGCTGCAGGTGGCGTGGTATATAATAATGAAGATCAAGTGCTTATGATTTTTAGAAATGGAAAATGGGACTTGCCAAAGGGGAAATTAGAGATGACTGAAAATATAAAAGAGTGTGCAATTCGTGAAGTGGAAGAGGAGTGTGGAGTTAATGATTTAAGAATTATTAGTGAGATGCTAAGCACTTATCATACCTATAAATTAAATGGTCAATCAATATTAAAACGTGTATTCTGGTTTAAAATGTATACTCAATATAATAAAGAGCTTGTTCCTCAATCTAATGAAGGGATAACAAAAGTAGAGTGGGTAAATAAAGAGGATATTCCAAACAGATTAAAGAATGCTTATGCTAATATTAAAGAGCTCTTGTAGATGTATTATTTGAAATATTTTATAAAACTTTTTGTTTTTTGGCTTATTTACTTCTTCGTAAATCGTATGTTCTTTGTTGCAAATTATTTAGATGAATTCTCAAAATTTTCATCAGATGAACTTTTAAAGATTATCCCAAAGTCATTTGGATTAGACATTTCTTTTGTAGCATATTTAGCAGTAATAATTTCTATTCTTTTATTCTTTAATGTAATAACTTTAAGTAAAAGGATTAATCTTATTGTAGGTAGCTTTATTTATTGGTTAAATACTTTTTTTATAGTAGTGTCTGCTTTAATAATAGGAGGGGAGATCTCTCTTTATGCTGAGTGGGGGACAAAACTTAATTTTAATGCAATTAGGCATTTTTCTAATCCATCAGAGGTCTTTCTGACAGCTACTATTGGTAATTATATTACAATGATTTTGGCAATATTAATTGCAATATTTTTTATAAAAATTTATGCAGTTTATGTACATCAAGATTTTAGTGCTAAAAGAAATAGTTTTAAAGGATTGCTTCTAAAAATAGTAAAATTACCTTTATCACTTGGTATATTTCTTCTTTTAATAAGAGGGGGATGGCAAGAAATTCCAATTAATTTGAGTGATGCTTATTTCTCAAATCATATAATATTGAATGATCTTGCAGTAAACCCTAATTGGAATTTGATTCAGAATGTACTTAAGAACCAGAGTAACTTTAAAGGAAACCCTTATAAGAAACATTCGAAAGAGATGGTAGATAAGTTCTTCTCTAGTATTAAAGAAAAAAATGATTCTACTACATATATTCTTAATACAAAAAAGCCTAATATTATTTTTGTTTTATTAGAAAGTTGGTCAGCTGATAATGTTGAAAGTTTGGGTGGCTTAAAAGGAATTACGCCTCATTTTAAAGAACTTGAGAGTGAAGGTCTTCTTTTTACTAATTTTTATTCTAATGGCTGGACCTCTGATCAAGGGATGAGTTCTATTTTTTCGTCTTTTCCTGTTTTTCCTTATGTGTCTATTATTAACCAAACTGATAAAGCACGAAAGTTACCTTCATTAAATAAGTCCCTTAAGGGGTATCATTCATCTTATTTTTTTGGAGGACAGTTAACTTATGGAAATATTAAGGGATATTTACTTACTCAAGGTTTTGATATAGTAAAAGATGAGGCTTATTTTAAACATCTTCCATCAGGAGCATTAGGGGTTCATGACGAGCATATGTTTTTTAACTTTAAAGAGGAATTAAAGTATCTTCCAGAACCTTTTATGAGTACACTCTTCACTATTAGCTCTCATTCTCCTTTTGATTTTCCTGGAGAACACAAGCTTTCTTTTAATAGTAAGGAGGATAAATATGTCAATTCAGTTGCTTATACGGATCAATGTTTGGGGGATTTTATTGAGAGTGTAAAGAATGAACATTGGTATAATAATACTTTGTTTGTAATTGTTGCTGATCATAGCCATAATTCTCCTATAAAAAGAAGATTTGCAGAGAAGGAAAGATTCAAAATTCCAATGCTCTTGTATGGTGAAGTTCTCGATCCAAATTATAAAGGGTTTCATTGGGATGTCTTAGGCTCACATATTGATATTGCTCCAAGCTTATTGGCTCAACTTGATATTGACGCTACTTGTTATCAATTCGGGAATAATCTTTTTAATAATTCAGAAAGAAGATATGTTCCTTATTCTTTTCCTAATGGATATGGATTAATAAGCAATGATGCGAGTTATGCTTTTAATGAGGGGTATTATAGGCAATTAGAGCTGCATGCTTCTGATAGTATTGAGATGAAAAAGATAAAAGAGGAAACTGAGATGTATTTCCAGTTTGCTTTTGACAGTTACCTTATTTATTAAATTCTTGAATAATACCTCCAGTAATCTTAAGTAAAGCAATTTTACTCTCAATTAAATTATAAGCTGCTTGCTGCGCATTGATTCCAGAGGTTATAAAGGCAATCTCAATATCTCTTAACATAAAAGAATTCATCGTTCCTCTATTTTTTTCATCAATCGCTAGATTGTAGTTTGTTTCAGCAATCTTAAAAGCTTTCTGATTTAAGCTAAAAGCATTAATACAACTATTATATTTATCGTTATTTAATGATAATTGTAGTAAGACTTCGTTCTGAATTTTCTCGAGTTGTAAATTATGTACTTCATTCTGAATTTTCAGAGATCTTATATTTTGATAGAGTTTTCCCCCATCAAAGATTCGAAAATTAACTGAAAAATTTGCAAAATAGTTGATGCTTTTACCAGTATTATTCATACTATTCGATAATTCACCAATATCATAATGACTCTCATTATATGCCCCTCCTGAGCTTATTGATATTACAGGATAAAAAGGTGACATAGCAAGTTTAATATCCTGTTTTGCTAATTGAATGTTATAATATTGATTCTTTATATTAGTATTATTTTTAAGCGTGCTTGCTTTTAGGTCATCATAATTAAACAGCTGGATTTTATGATCAATTTCTTCAGTAAGAAGCCAATCTTTTTCTATGTTTTTACCTAATGTAAGGTTGAGGTTCTTTATTGCATTTGTATAGTTTAGTTTTTGTAAAATAATATTAGAGCTGTCAGTTAACATAGAGTTCTCCATTTGCAATAATTCAATTTTACTACTTATGCCAATATCGTATTTTGTTTGTTCATATTCCAGTCTATTTTTAGCTAATTTTACTACTTTCTCTAATAACTCCAACTTGTCTTTTTGTAGTACACAATTGTAGTACTGTAAGATGATTCCTTGTATCGTATTCTCAATAGTAAGAGTGGCATTATTATTACTTATGTTCTCTAGATTTTTCAATTTCTCTTTATTTGCTTTTATTGCAAATCCATTAAAAAGTGTCCAATTTACATTAGCATTCCCATTTAGATTTGTAGATCGCAACTCTTGTTGTATAAAAGAGGCCGGATTCTTTGATTGATCTGATAAAGACTCTTCTTTTTTAGCAGAGATCTGGATTGTTGGTAGCGCCCCAGCATTACCCCAATTATTGTTAATCTTGCTGATTTCTTGATTTTTAGAGCTTATTCTGATTTCATAATTTTCCCACATCCCTATTCTAATAGCATCTATTAAGCTAAGTGTATCTTGTCCTATAATGAGCTTAGGTAATAAGAATAATATTACAATGTATTTTTTCATTAACTTGTTTCTATTTCAATTTGTCTTCTTTTTAATTTAGTGAATGGTTCTACTTCAATTTTACTGGGAGGTCTTTCTCCCCCAATCCATAACCACCATCTAGCACGTCTGATATCATTAAAATAAAGTATTAAAGATGGAAAGTAAAGTAATAGTATAATTGTGCTAAATAGAACACCAAATGCTACTGATATTGCCATTGGAACTAAGAATTGTGCTTGGAAGCTTTTTTCTAATATTAAAGGTGCAAGACCTACGAATGTTGTGATTGTTGTTAGGAGAATAGCTCTAAATCTGCTTTTCCCAGCTTCAATTGCTGCATTAGTCATATCCATTCCATCTGATAGGTTCCTGTTATATTTATCTAGCATGACTATTGCATCATTTACCAAAATCCCAATTAGTGCAATGACACCCCAAACACTCATAATAGAGAAGGGTCTCCCTACAATCCCATGTCCTAAGATTGCTGAAAATATACCAAGAGGAACAACCATTAGAATTAGTCTCGCCTGATAAAATGATTTGAAATTTAATGAAATTGTAAGTCCAATAAGAATCATGCTTATTAAAAATGCAATACCTAATCTTCTGCCACTATCTGCAGCTTCTTCTGCCTGTCCCATGATTTTGTAGTTTACATCTGGAAACTGACTCTTTAATATGCTAAGATATTTCCGCTCTATTTCTTCATTAACTTCGGCTGAGAATTCCGCATTGTAAAGGGTAGCGTCAACTCTTATTTCTTTTGATCCATTAATATGATTTATTTTGACTCGACCTCTTTTATATTCATAATTTGCAACTTCCTCAAGAGGATACATTTCTCCACTCAGAGTTTTTATTTTCACCTTATTAAGGTCCTCAATGCTATTTCTGTTTTTTTCTGGGTATCTTAGCCATATTTTCACTTCATCCCTACCAATAATGAGTCTTTGTGCTTCCTCTCCAAAGAACCCTTGTCGTATTTGTTTCATTATAGCAGCTTCATTTAAACCAAGCACATATGCTTTTTCTTTTAAATTAATATGAATTTCACGATTACCTATGCCTCCATTATCTATCACTTCTTTTACCATTACTACATTGCTAATTCTTTCTTTTAACCAATCTACTGCACTATTTAATTCCTTTTCATCTTCAGATTGTAATGAGATAGAAACTGCTTTTCCAAACTGCTGAAAACCTCCAACTGATATCTTCTCCATAATTGCTATTGAGTCAGGATGAATTCTTTTTTGCAACTCATTTGAGATGTCAATAGTTGAAATTAGGTCATTTTCTTTAATAGCTAATCGTATACTACCTACATGTGATCCTGATACTCCTAGATTCTCAGTAAAACCTACAGTTAAAGAAACATCCGTAAACAAGCTGTCATTAAATTCCTTAATTAGTTCTTGGTGATAGTTATTAATTATTGAATCAACATACCAAAGAAATTGTTCCGTTCTAAATTCTCGTTCTCCAGGTTTGTATGCAAATTCAATCTTAACTTCATTAAAAGGAATTGCAGGAAAGAATGTCCATCTAATTACTCCTGTTACTAGTAAAATAGTGACAAGTGTCATCATGAGAACTGGAGTCCAAACATGTTTCCTGTAGTTTTTTATTAACTTAGTGTTTATCTTTGTATATGAATTTCTTAATTCCTTAAGTTTTGTTTCAATATTTTCTTTAAATATACTGTATCTTGTTTTGTCATTCTTTTTTAAAATTTTTCTTGAGGCTAGGTGAGCAGGTAGTATTAAAAATGCCTCAATCAATGAAAATAGTAGTGCCGCTATTACACTAAAAGCCATTTCTTGCATCATTTCCATTTCACCTCCAACAAATAATAGAGTGGAGAAAACAAAAACAGTTGTAAGTACTGATGTAAATACAGGTGTTACCACTTCCATAGTGCCATCAAGGGCTGCTTTCATTGGTGATTTGCCTTTTTCAAAATGCGCATATATATTTTCTGCAATTACAATCCCATCATCAACTAAGATACCGACTACTAATATCATTCCAAATAATGAGATCATATTTATTGACATTCCATATAATATCCCAATAGAAATCATTCCAATAAATGAGAATGGAATCCCAAATGCTACCCAGAGAGACAGCTTGAATGACAGAAACAAGCCAAGAACTAACACCACTAGAATTAATCCAAGTAATAAGTTGTTACTTAACGTCTCGATTCTTTGATCCAGCATATCAGAGAATTGGAAAATTGTTAGAATTTTATATTCAGGATTTTCAGTGTTAAATGTCGTAATGTATGATTGAATTGATGTTGCGATTTTTTTAATGTCTTCATCAGGAGTTTTTGTAATCATAAAATTAATTGCTCTCTCTCCATTTACATACGATTTGACTGGGATGTCAGAAAAATCTAGAGATACTTTTGCAATATCTTTAAGCCTTAAAACATCTCCATTTCTCTCTGAGAATATTACAATGTCTTCAACTCCTTCTGTAGTCGTTTTTCTATTATTAGATCTTATAATTATTTCATCTTTCTGAGTTTTTATACTACCTCCAGATATATCAATGTTACTTGTTTTTATAGCAGTGCTAATTATATCAAAGTTGATGTTATGTCTTATTAGCGCATCTTCATTAATCTCTACTGAAATAATAATAGGGGCATAGCCAATGACTTCTATTTGACTAATCTCATCATCATTTAATAGTTTTTGTTCAATACCATCTGCTTTTTCTTTTAAAAGCCAAAGGTTATCTGGACCTGTAAGGGCATAGAATCCAACCATATTCCCCATTCCTCCTGGACCTCTACTATTTTGTTTTCGTACTGTTGGTTTTTCAGCTCCTTGAGGAAAAGAGTAGATAGCATCAACGGAATTTTTTACATTTTGTAATACTTCATCAATGTCAAACCCTTCATAAATTTCAATATTTACACTAGAATTGTTTTCTGAAGAAGTTGATGTGATCTCTTTAACTCCTTCTATGCCATTCAATGATTCTTCAATCCTCGTTGTTATTCCTGCTTCAATTTCTTCAGGTGAAGCTCCAGGATAAGATACATTGACATAGACTCTGTTTGGAGGTAGCTCAGGAAAGAATGACCTTGGCATCATTGACAGACTGAGCAAGCCCGCTATTGCTGTAATGATTATGATAGCATTTGCATAGATAGGATTCTTAATGAAATATGAAATTAATTTCTTCATATTATCTTATGATAGCCTTCACGGTTCTTCCTTCACTCATATTAAGTAATGGCTCACTTACAATGAGTGTTTTGTTGTCTGCATCATCAATAATCACCTCATCACCTTGATATGCAATAATATTTACTTCTCTTATCTTCAGTTTGCTCGTAGAGTCTACAATAAAGACCTTATTATTCTCAAATATTGCTCTTCTTGGTAATTTAAATACATTTTCAGTTCCTTCAGTAATGATAGTAGCATTTAGATACATTCCATTATAAAGAGATTCTTCATTGTCAGTAATTGATGTGAATACTGATATATTTTGGGTGTTTGTATTAACAAATTTACCTTTTCTATTAATTTTCCCAATATATTCTTTCCCATTATCATTGAAATGTACTATATCTCCAATATGGATAAAATTTATTTCAGATGTGCTTACAGTTAGCTCAACTTCCATGTCCCCTTTTCTAATAAAATCAACAACTGGGGTTCCAGGGTTTACATTCGCGCCAACATCTGAATAAGATTTAGTTATTATTCCGTCAAATGGAGCTCGAACCGTATATTTTTTTAATTTTTCCTCATCTGATTTAATAGATAAATATTCAGCTAGTATTGATCTAGATATGATGTAATTTTTTTCTTTTGAGGAATACATTTCTGGAAAATCTGGCAAGTCATTTTCTAGCTCTATATTATTAAAGAAGTTGTTCCATTTTTCATATTCACTTTTAAAATCAAGCTTAATATTAGCTAGATTTGATGAAACGAGACTCATGAGGTTACTTCTTTTTGCATTAATTAGAAGTCTGAGATCAGTGTCTTTTACAGAAAAAACGATATTTCCTTCTTTTATTTCAGTACCTTTTTTAAATGTATTATTTCCGATTAATCTTCCTTGTACTTCAGATGAGATTGTAATGTTATTTACAGAAACTACTCTTCCTGAGCTACTTATTTGATTTTTGATTTTAACATTATTTACTTTGTTGACCAATACAGATCTTATTTGTTTGTCATGCTGCTGTGCATTTTTTGCTCTTTTTGACCTGATTTTTTCTGCGTTTGTTACTCCATAGTCTAATCCAGTATTATAGCTGATTGAAGAAACAAGAAAAAATAAGAGTAAGATAATGGCACTTGTTATAATTATTAATGTCTTTCTAATGTTCATTATTTTAGTTTTGATTGGTACTATATTGCCCCCCTTCTTTTATCTCTTTTGATTAAAGATTGCAAAATTAGAGTTTTAATAAGAATACTAACTGATATTTTTTTGATTTTTTGGTGTTGCGATAAGAGAATACTTTTGTCTTTTGATAAAAAAGGTAAGATGATTTAGTTAACTGATTGATTGTTAATATATTGTTTTATTTTTTTGAGAAGGCCATTGCAATTAATGTAGCAGCAACAGCTATAAAACCTATTGAAACTAAAATATTAGCATAAGGATATGAATTGTGCTTAAAAAACCCTCCGACACATAATATTGCTATTGAAATTTGATTTAGTTTTTTCATTGTTAATCTATTGTTTTAATTTTTACCGTTTTGCACTGAAGAAAAATTCCATTTGAAAACTATTAATACATTTAATATGAGGCTAATTAATGTGAAGAAAACTGTTTTCATATGTAAAATTGACCAAAGTAGTTCATTTTCTAAGTCTTTTGCATTATTAATAAATGGAACAGCAAAAAAACAGCTTAACATTAAAATTAAACTTATAACTATATAAATTTTTAGTACTGAATTTTGATTTTTATTTTTTAAAATAGATATGAAGGATATTAATGATAACAAACCAATTATTATAAAAAATATAGGCCATATATATCTCAGAAAAACAGCTGCTTCATTAGTGCTGATTAATTGATTTATTGAAGGAGCAATAAAAATTGATTGGAACAATATTATGCCAATTATTACAGCAGAATTTAAATAAGGTAAATTTTTCATTGTTAATTTATTACCAGTTATCAATATCTTCGCTTGTTGGATAAATAAAGCCATATAGAGGATCAATCATATCTCCAAAAGTACAATTTGATAATCCTTGTGGGTAACAGTTAAAAGTGGTAGAAAGATTATTAATATTTCTTATTACTGAAACCTTACCACTTTTTTGATAAGTTAAACCATTAAAATCAAAAGTAATTTCATAATTATATACTCCATTTAAAAAACCAGAACCATTCCAGTGAACAGTAGGACCATTAATAGGATTATCAAATACAATTTGATTGCCATTAATAAATAAATTATAAGAGATTATTGAGGTTGTAGTGAGCTCTCCATTAATAGAATCAATATTATAATGAGAAATTACAACATTAAATTTGTCATTGTGCATATCTCCATTTGGAGTAAAAGAATTTGGTATAAATATCGATATATTCTCTAGATTTGAAGTTGAATCAACAAAAAAGCCCCCAAAAGGCTCGGTTAGATTTTCACATAGACAAGGTAGAACCTCTTCGACCTCTTCTTTCTTACAAGTTGTAAAAAGGAGTGGCAAGCAAAGTAATATAAGTAGTAGTTTTTTTATTGTTGTTTTATTCTATAACTATTCTTTTCTCTACTGTTCCATCATCGTATAAGTAGAGTAGAGGGGTATTTGTTTTATTTGTTTCTCTTCCTAATAGGTCTGTTACTTTGAAAATTTTCTTATTTCTTGTATTCTCCATAAATATTGAAAGAGATGGACAATCAACAGGATCTGTGTTTACAGTAACGGAAGCTTCACCAGCTACTGTGCCTGTCCCTATTGCATCATTAAATGAGTTTATGGTATAAAATCCTGCTTGTTGTGTAAATAGTGTATAAGGATTTATTGAAGTTGTTATAGGCAATAGTTGTGTAATGCCATTTATATTATAAGTAAAAGTAAATGGAGCCTGTCCAGTAAAAGAAAACATAATTTCAGCATCAATATTTTGATTATAACAAATAGTATCATTACCAGAAATAAATGAAGCTACTTGTGGTAAACAATTATTTTGACAGTCTATAAGTGTAGTGAATACGCCTTGTCCATTTGATGGGTCAAAACATCCAATAACCGGATCACAGTCCCAAGATGCTATTAAATTAGCTTTTCTTACTGCTCTTACATGCCTGTTAGCATTTTTAAATCCGTTTGAAATCATTACCATTTGTACATCTTGATATTTTGCATAAAATTCATTATGCTCTGTAGATGTCCAGTAATCGCCTTGTCCAAGTCCAGCAAAAGCACTTCCACCATTCGCTATAGCAACATTATCAATGACACTTCTATTCATACTAATCCAAAACATTGCTTCTTCTCCAGGAAGAAACCAGTCATTATAGCCTTGCGCATTAGAATTTGAACAGAATGCAGCTGCAATATTATTACTATTACATCCATTAATAATATCAATCGTATTTTGTTCTCCACTTCCAGCAATTGCACCATCAGCTCCATTAATAAATGAACCATAACAACCCCATTCAACCCCAATACCAAATGTGTCCAGATCATTAATATCACATACCATTCCTTGAGTATTATCATTAGGATCTACCCAAAAAACAACGCCTCCTTGATGAAAATCT
>MDSW01091273.1_pt1 | contig 19339 bp, 16 predicted proteins | sample 811171 | NCBI WGS metagenome assembly MDSW01 (sample SAMN05326641, study PRJNA326480) | marine metagenome | isolation source: seawater | place: Atlantic Ocean: North West | collected 2012 | reverse complement strand
TAGATTCTGAAAATTTACCTTAGTAACTATGTCACCGTTCATAACTATAATTGGGTGGGTTGGAAGCTCATCAATTAATGATAAGGAGCCAGCAGTGCCAAGAGGGGTTTTTTCTTCAAGGTAGCTAATCTTAACCCCCCACCTAGCCCCATTACCAAAATATTTCTTAATCTGATCCGATTTATAATTAACGGAAATAAAAAATCGAGAAAACCCCTGAGCAACAAAATTCTCGATTATAGTTTCAAGAACTGGCTTGTCTCCAACTTTCAACAGGGGCTTTGGTGTATCATCAGTTAATGGACTAAGACGGGTTCCCAGTCCACCCGCCATCAGCACAACCCAGTTTTCACGCTGGAGGGTGACAGAAGCTTGTAGGCTGGAATCAACCACCAACTGAACTACTCGAGAATTTGAGTCAACAATAGGAAGCTGGCGAATTAAGTTTGCTTCCATAATACTACGGTGTGTTTCAGAAATTTGATCTGAATAGCCTACTAATGAATTAGTTTCCATGATCTCAGAAACCGGGGCATCTAGCTGTACCGACTTCAGTATACCCCGGCGAATATCGCCATCGGTAATTGTACCCAGAAGAACATCATTTTCGGCCAATACAAGAGCAATTTGAACGTTACCTTGATCGATAACCTGCATAGCTCGTTTGATGGAGTCACAAGGCTTAATAACAAGGCTTTTCCAGTTTTCTACAAACATTGTCATAATTTTGAAAGACTTGGACTTGAGGGTATATTAATTATTCTCTTACAAAGATCCTCAGAATTGCTCAGGTCCATTTTTGGGCAATCTTTATACATTTTCAGATGATGCATTGGAGTCCATGCCGGACGGGTCATAAAGCCAATATCATTCGTAGCACTCAGAACTTCGTCTCTAATACCTGCAACACTGGTATCTAGCAACAAAACATTAAGCCAATAATTGCTCTCCGCAAAATCCGGTTCAATAAAAAAATGAACCCTTTCAATCTGCGCAAAAGCAGCTTCATAATTCTCTGCTAAATTTCGTTTTTGTTTCAAGAAATGTGGAAGTTGTTCTATTTGAGCACAACCTAAAGCAGCATTAATATTAGGAAGTCTATAATTATAACCAATTTTGTCGTGGCAGTATTCCCACTTATGTGCCAGCTTGGCGGTACTAGTAAGATGTTTTGCTCGAGCTGCTAAATCAGGATTATTGGTGAGGATAACACCGCCGCCACCAGTAGTAATTGTCTTATTCCCATTAAAACTTAGCGCAGCTAAAAGTCCATGATTACCTGTGTGCCTTTTTTTATAATAACTACCAAGAGACTCGGCTGCATCTTCGATTAATGCAATATTAAAATTCCGACATACTTCAACTAACGGATCGAGATCAACTGGGTGACCGAAAGTATGAACAGGGATGCAAGCAGATATTTTACGACCAGTGACCTTGTTTTTACAAACTTCTCCATCAAACTGAGTAACAGTACTAAGATAGGCCTCGAGTTTAATGGGATCGAGACCAAGAGTACGTTCTTCGACATCTACAAAATGTGGTATCGCACCCATACCAGCTGCAGAGTTAGCAGTTCCAACAAAAGTTAGCGCAGGCATTAAAACCTCATCTCCTGGATTGACCCCAACTAGCAAAAGGCAGGCATGAAGTGCAGCTGTTCCATTTATGGTAGCAATTGCAAAGTCTGCACCAGTAAATTCTGTAAGAGCATCTTCAAAGATTTCAACATATTTTCCTGCGGAAGATACCCAACCTGTATCCAGGCAATCTTTGACATATTCCCATTCTTTGCCTGCAAAGTTAGGCTCATGCAATACTGCAGGTTCTTTTAAAACCTCAGCTAAAGCTTTGATAATTATGTTCGGAGATATAGTTGTCATTTTTATTTTAGGTGAAGAAAACTTTAACCTACATTTTCTGGTCCAAGTTTTTAATTCGATCCAAGTGATTTAATTCTGGAACCGCTTTTTTTACAGCATCCACAAAAGCCGTCAAAGATAGTGGCTTTTCAGTTTGTAATGTATCAACTTTTGATAGAAATTCATCTAATAAGCATCGTTCTATTGGGGCAGCATTAATTGTACCAATAGCTCGAAAATTATTATAATCGACAAGAGATTCGTCTTCAGTAAAAATCTCTACAGCTTTTTCTCCCATCGTGTCAGATTCTGAAAAATAAACTGGCCACTTTCCTTTTTCCCCTACAGTTGCAGATTTTGCCTCAGCTTCAGATAAACAAAATTTAGGGGTAAAATTATTATGCGCCAGATACTCAACAGCAATATCCTGAAATGATAGAAGGTGTTTTTCTGGTTTCATTTTTGGAATAAAAGTTTGACGTTCTTCACTAAGGAAACAAGCGAGCAAGCAAAACTGTCCGGCCTCTTCGTGAGATATAAAATACCGCTTGATATCTCTTGGGCCCGCAAGGGGTTGCCTATTTTTTAACCGATTTTCAAAACCCTCTAGTAGGCTACCTGCTGAAAAAGCTACATTAGCGAAGCGCGCGGTCGAAACATGTATATTATCGCTGTAGGACCATAAAAGCTTTTCCATTAGACTTTTAGTTGCACCCATAAGGCTTGCTGGGTTAACCGCCTTATCGCTAGAAACAGAAAATACGTGCCCAATACCAACACTGGGCGCTATCTCCAAGACATCTCTCAAAGCGCGGACATTAAGATTTATCATACGAAGTAAACTATAAGCATCTCTTTCAGATCGAACATGTTTCAAGGCTGCAAAATTTATAAAACAATCATAAGCTGCCCTATCACGAATTAAGGCATTAAATTCTGTACTCCCAATTCCAATAGAAAATGTATTAAATTCGATGGGGATAGAAAGAGAAGAAGACCGTATATCTCGAACAACTTCGACCAAACTATTTTCATCAGGATCAATTAGATGAAGTAGGGCCGGGTTATAACGAAGGACTTCCTTAACAAACGAGTGACCTATGGATCCGGCTGCTCCAGCAACAATCAAGTGTTTTCCAGAAATTGCATTTCTTAGATTGGAATCATTATCCTCCATATCATCTGCAAAAATGGAACGGGAACGTCCTAGAACACGTGCTAAAAGTGGATCAGCTGTATTATGATGGGCTGTCATTTGATTATAAGGTAAACAATAGAACCTAATATTCGTACTTAAGTTAAGTCAAACATACAAAATTTAATTTTTGCCTAACAGTTTAGGTGTTTTAAGTTAGACTATTTTAGTGATTAATATAGGCAATTTTTCCTGATTTTTTTTGGCTAGAAATTTCTCATGCTACCGCAGTCCGGGTGAAAAAACTCACCCGAAATATAATCCTTTTTAAAAAAACTCTTTACGCGTTATGCACAGGCGTAAACAGCTTCTAGTGGCACTTGTACCTTAACTTCTCGGCCTAATAAATTTAATAAAACAGTGACGCGATCTTTATCAGCGAGGCAATCGAATAGTCCTTTAAAATCGTTTAGAGGACCATCAACAATTTTTACTTTATCACCAGACTTAAAGGTACAGCTATTATGTAGCCTGACCATGCCCTTTTCATCTTGGCGGGCTTTTATGTCAGTAATAATATTTTCTGGAACAACGGCAGGTGTATCTCCAAAACAAATAAGACTGCCAACACCAACTGTAGATCGAATTGACCACCAAGGTGATAAGCTAGGGTTAATAAAGATAAAAAGATAACGCGGAAAAAGAGGAGACGAGACCCAATCTATGCGCCTAGCATGCTTACGGCGCTTTAGATATTTAGGCAAAAAAACTTCATAGCCCTGATTTTTCAAATGAAAGGCTGCTTTGTCTTCAGACCTTACATGCGTTTGCACAGCACACCATTTTGTCATGTCTTGTCTCCCCTTGTAGGTTTTGGAACCTTTAAGATACTGAGAAATCCAAATACCAAAACTTTTTCAGGCGAGAGTTTTCTACAAGCATTATCATATGCTGCTTGCGATCCATTAATTGAACAAATAACTATGGCATCAATTTCTTTAGAATCAGGCATTTGATTAATTATAGGAATATTAGCAAATTCTTTTTCCTTTGAATCATTATCAATTATGTAAACAACTTCAATAGGGTAATCTTTTGCTGATAGCACCATGATCTCGGCTAAATCACCTGTTCCATAAAGTGCAATACGAAGCCATTTTTGACTTTGGCAACGACTAAATAATTCTGCGCTTTCAAACCTAGCGCGGCGGAAAAGATTAAAAGACTCTGATAAGAATTCAGCTGTTAGCCGGCTTTTTTCAGCAAAGCCGTTAGGGGTTAAATAGTATACATATCTATTTGCAGGCGCTTGACTTACTTTGATAAGACCCTTTTTAACACAACGCTTCAAATACGAATTGGCTAAACCTAATGCTATTCCTAGATCTCCAGCCATAGATCGTTGAGACATCGCTGAATTGCCCTGAACCATATTTAACAGGCCTAGGGTTATCTTTGCCTCATTATCTAGATCGGATGAATTTGTAGAATTTTTTTCCAAAAAATCACCTTTATTTCGTATCACAATAATTTCAAGACCATCGCAAACGATTGTGCTAAATAGCAAAAGCACAAATAGCTTAAATACTAATTTAAAACTTTTAAAATTTATCCGTATTTTATTTAGCGTTCATGAATCGAACACTATAACGTTCATCATATGAACGTCAAGAAGTTAAGCGCAAGCTAGCGGCTTTGCTTTGAACTAAAAGTGTAATTAAGTAGTTGAATATTTGACATTTTGGGGTCTGAGGGCTTATCTGATTACCATTATTAAATGTTAAAAATTTAATAATCCCGCTAGATTTAAAAGTCAGCCCTTTTAATTAATCAGCAAAAAAAATTTAAACGAAAGGCTCAGTTCAGACAATGCTTCGATTGATCAAGTTTCTTGAAGCGATAGCGCTACACCAACAGCCTTTACGAGTTTCTCTATTAAGGCGTATTTTGCGTAAATTTCCATTTACACCATATTCTTACCGGGCTTCCATCGATGCGGTAGTTCGGCCTCAATATGCATATTGTATAATTGAAGCTGCTAAGTTGGCTAAAAATATTGGCCTAAAAACGATCTCAATAATAGAGTTTGGCGTAGCCGGAGGAAATGGCCTAGTAAATATTGAAAACCACGTTCTTGAAGTCGAAAAGGAATTTGGGATTAATTGTGAAATCTACGGCTTCGATTCAGCAGCCGGTATGCCTGCATCCCAAGATTATAGAGATGTTTTGTACACATGGGGGGAAGGTTTTTACAAGATGGATCAAAATACCTTGGAAAATCGTTTAAATAGCGCAAAGCTAATAATAGGAGATGTAAAGGATACAACCAAAACTTTCTTTGATAAATATAGCCCAGCTCCGATTGGTTGTATTTTTTTTGATGTCGATTACTATACTTCTACATTGGCAGCATTTGAAATTTTTAATACAGACTCAAAAAATAGACTGCCAAGGGTTGCTTGTCATTTTGATGATATTTCAGGAACCAATGAATTTCTGGGCGAACTTTGCGCTATAAAAGAATTCAACCAAACACACGAGACAATGAAAATAGCTCCGCATCATATGCTTTCTGAATTGCGCCGAGTACCAATGCCCTGGAACAAAGAAATATTTTTTTTCCACGACTTCAATCATCTTAACTATAATACTTGTTATAGGGATAACTATCAGCTTCCGCTAGAGTCTTAAAGAACCTCAAATCTGGAATATTATCGATGTCACGTGAAGGATTAAAACAAAATTTGCAAAAGCTATATGATGATGGCTTTGTCCATGTTCCTAATTTTGTTCCAGAAGCTATTTTAGGCGATATCCAAAAAATAGTGCATGAAGCTTTTTATAAAACTCCTTACGGGCGGGACGAACGAACCGGAAAAGCTGAAGATAGTAGCCGTCTTGTTGGACTAGGTTCTGATGTTGATGTTTTGCCAATTTTATCACTGCCAGGAACAAAGTCCCTATTGCCTCTTAATAATTCTGACCTTCTTAGCGTACTTAAAGAGCTTCTTGGAGATGAATTTTATCTGGATCGAGCAACTATTCGCCGCGCACGTGCTAAAAGCAAAAGATTTTATTACCATAAAGACCAGCATGGAGATATTGGGTTGACAATATTACTAAATGACCTTGAAAAAAATGCTGGAGCAACAACCGCTCTCCCAAAGAGGCACCTGGGAACACCACCAACATTATTTTCAATTAAGAATATTAATTCATCTCACCCTGATGAGGTGCAAATGACGGGCAAAGCTGGTGACGCTTATTTGTTTTATAGGGATATTGATCATTCTCGCGCCGAAAACTTAACAGCTTCTGATAACGTTCAAATGATATTTGCTTTCGTAAATAAGAACACCTGCCCCGCTGCCAATAATCGTCAATGTCTTGATCAAAGCTCTTTAAAAAATTTGTCGCCAAGTCTAAAGCATATGCTTAGGCCATATGACGGCACTTCAAGAGAAAAAAAAGCTGGAATTGTTGAAAAATTAATTTACGGTTCAGGTTTTTCCTCTCCAGGGGCAGGAGATTATGATGTCAGAAATGATCTTTTCAGAGACTTTCTTTACACCATGTTTTTTGTTCGCGGAAAAAAACTTCGTAGCTCAAGTGATAATACCCTTCCTCGTAACACAACAAAATTAAATGAAATACAAAACGTCACGTTACGTAAATATATTGGAGAACTATCTTTTTGGTTAGTCCTTCGCACTTATGCCCTTGCATCACTTCGAAAGACAAACCTAGGAAATAATACTATTAATTCTCTAAAAAAATTATTTCATTGAACTATATAAGCCTATTTTTTTAAGAACTAATCTGAGAAAATATTAATGCTAGAAAAATACTATATAGTCCGTCTAATTAGTAGTCACAGTTGACAATTTTCTAGAGTACTCTAATACGGGACCCTGTTATAACTCGGGGTAATGATTTGTTTTCTCCATCTGTTGCTGTCATAGGCTTAGGATATGTCGGCTTGCCGTTAGCATTAGCATTGGCCCGTCACTACTCGGTTGTTGCCTATGACATCTCTGCTTCTCGTATAAACAACCTATGCAATAGGGTTGATGTCACAGGGGAAATTTCACCGAATGAGCTCGCCGACTCAAACCTTTTGTTTACTAACGAACCAGATAAAATAGCTGGTGCTGATTATTTAATTATCACTGTACCAACACCGGTTGATTCTTCAAACCACCCAGACTTAAGTCATGTCTTGTCGGCATGCCAAATCATTGGCCAAGGACTAAAAAAAGGTGCTGTCGTAGTCTTAGAAAGTACAGTTTATCCAGGCGTTACTGAAAAAATCTGTGGGCCTGAATTGGAGGCTGCATCAGGCCTAATATCTGGAAAAGATTTTTTCCTTGGCTATTCACCAGAACGTATAAACCCTGGAGATAAGGCACATACGATTGATAAGATCACAAAAGTAGTTGCTGGACAGACTCCAGAAGTGGCTAATGCCTTATCGGAGTTATACAGCACTATTACCTCGGGAGGCGTTTTTGTTGCCAAAAATATCAAAACTGCAGAAGCTGCTAAAATCATTGAAAATGCTCAGAGAGATATTAACATCGCCTTTATTAATGAAGTAGGGATGATCTTTAACCGCTTGGAATTATCCACCCAAGATGTTCTAGATGCTGCTAGAACAAAATGGAACTTTCTCGATTTTGAGCCAGGCTTAGTTGGAGGCCATTGTATCGGCGTTGACCCATATTACTTAGCCCACTTATCATCAGAAATGGGCCATCATCCAGAAGTCATCTTAGCTGGTAGAAAAATTAATGACGGAATGGCTGAATTTATTGCTAGAATAATTTGTGAACGTTTAACAAAGATCCCAGATATGTCAGATGCGGCCAAAATTCTAGTTTTAGGCCTAACCTTCAAAGAAAATATTCCCGATCTCCGTAATTCTAAAGTTGTAAATCTAATTAATTACTTAAAAGTACAAGGACATACGGTTGATGTTCATGACGCTGTTGCCGATTCTAATGAAGCAAAACGCTTATTTGGCATAACGCTTATAGAGGATATTGAGTGTGCGAAGAGATATGACTGTATAATTGGAGCGGTTTCCCATAGTATTTATGTTGATTTGTCTAACGAATTTCTAACAAAAAAAATTGCACATAATGGCTTGATTGTTGACTTGAAAGGTATGTGGCGGTCTATTGTCTTTGGTAAATACGTGTCACGTCTAGAAATTTAGCTTCGACCATAGTTGTCATCGTAACGGATTATATCTTCCTCGTCTAAACTACTTCCAGTTTGTACTTCTATTACACTTAACACCTCCTTACCTACATTTTCTAATCGGTGCTTCGTTCCTAGGGGAATATATGTTGATTGATCAGTTCTAAGAGTAAGAATTTTTTCGTTACAAGTTACTCGTGCTTTACCAGTAACAACCGTCCAATGCTCAGCGCGATATTTATGAGATTGCAAAGAAATCTGTTGGCCGGGCTTTAACATCAAATGTTTTACCTGATAGCGATCACCTTGATCTATAGTTTGAAACCATCCCCAAGGACGATAAACTTTAGGATGTTCCGAATACTCTGTCCGTCTTCTTTTTTTAAGTGTTTCAACTAAAACCTTAATTTCCTCACTAGCCGAACGGTCGCCAACTAAAACTGCATCACCTGTTGCTACAACAACTAAATCTTTAATACCTACAGCAGTAAGTAATGGACCATCACTTCTAAGATATGAGCCTACAGTATCTTGAGCTATAACATCTCCAATCAAGACGTTTGTATTTTCATCCTGATTGCTAATTCCCCATAATGCCGCCCATGACCCAATATCATGCCAATTCATATCGACTGGCACTACAGCGCCATCCAATGTTTTTTCCATTACTGCAACATCTATTGACTCAGAGGGACAGCTTTTAAAGGCATCACTGTCAGGCCGAAAAAAATCAAAGTCAACAGTAGCATTATCAACAGCCTTAAGACATGCATTGGCTATTTCAGGATGAAAATCTTCAAGGATGTTAATAAAAGTTTTAATTGAAAAAAGAAAAATACCACTGTTCCAAAAATAATCCCCTTGTGAGATAAATTTTTTTGCCATTGCAGTAGAGGGTTTTTCAACAAATCTATTTATAGCAAACCAATCCTTATCTTTATCTGCATCACTATCCTTTTGAATATAACCATAACCTGTCGCAGGGTGATCTGGAGTGACACCAAAAGTTACTATTTTTCCTTCTCCTACTGCTTTAAGTCCTTTATTAATGGCATTCATAAGAGCTTTTGAGTTTCCAATTGAATGATCGGAAGGGGCTAGTAGCATGACAGCATTAGGATCTTTGTTTTTAAGTATAAATGCAGCAAGTGCCGCCGCCGGTGCAGTGTTGCGTTGGCTAGGCTCAAGTACAATTAAACCAGGCTTAACATCAGCCTCACGAAGTTGTTCTGCTACTATAAATCGATGGCTATTATTGCAAATGATAACTGGGTTAAAAAAAACTGGATCATTAAGTCTTACTACTGTTTCTTGAAGTAAACTTTGGTCGGATAAAATGTTTATAAGCTGTTTGGGATACATTTCACGCGATAATGGCCATAACCTCTGGCCAGAGCCGCCAGATAAAATTACAGGAAAAATGGATTTTTTCATTGGTTATTCAATCTAATTCAAATTCGTCTTTATAATTAAGTTTTAAGGCCGAATCTTGTTCTTCTTTTACAAGATAGCAATTTCCAATAACAAGAACCTCCATGTCAGTACCCATAAAACAACTCCAGGCATCTTCCGGTGTGCACACGATGGGCTCTCCCCTAACATTAAAGGATGTATTTACTAAAATCGGACATCCAGTCTTTTTTTCAAATTGACTTATAAGGGCGTGGTACCGAGGATTAGTGTCTGAATGAACAGTCTGAATTCGAGCAGAATAATCAACGTGGGTAACAGCTGGAATATCGGAGCGTGGCACGTTCAACTTTTCGATACCAAACAAAGTTTTAGCTTCTTCGCTCATGTCTAAACGGTGAGATTTTTTAACGCCTGCAACCATAAGCATATACGGGCTGTCTTTGTTTATATCAAACCAATCTGAAACGCTTTCACTAAGAACAGAAGGCGCAAAAGGTCTGAAAGACTCTCTATATTTGACACGCAAATTAAGGGTTTTCTGCATCGTAGGTGAGCGCGGGTCCCCAAGAATGGAGCGGCCGCCTAGGGCGCGAGGACCATATTCCATTCGTCCTTGAAACCAACCAACCGCTTTACTTTGAGCCAATGCGCCTACAGCTTTAATATATAAGTCCTCATCATCAAGGACTGTAAAGCGGGCGCCAGAGTTATTAAGCCGTTCCTCAATTTCAGATTGTTCAAATTCAGGGCCCAAATAGGAGCCCGACATAGCATCAATTTTTTGATTTCTATTATTAACAATTACACGGGGCTGATCTCTGTATAGATGATAAGCAGATAAAGCAGCTCCAAGTGCACCACCTGCATCACCAGCTGCAGGTTGTATCCATATGTCTTTAAAAGCGCCATCATTTAAAACTTTACCATTAGCAACACAGTTTAATGCTACGCCACCGGCCATGCATAAATTTTTGGCCCTAGTCTCTTTAGCCAGCCCTCGAGTTAGTTTTAAAACAATCTCTTCGGTTACTACCTGTATTGAAGCTGCTAGATTCATATGGCGCTGAGTAAGCAATTGGTCATCCGTTCTGGGCGGGCCGCCAAACAAATTATTAAATTTGGTATTAGTCATTCGTAATCCGGTACAATAATCAAAATAGCTTTGATCAAGCCTAAATGTTCCATCACTTTTAAGGTCAACTAGGTTATCTAGAATAAGTTTCACAAACTCTGGCTCACCGTATGGTGCTAGACCCATGACCTTATACTCACCAGAGTTAACACGAAAGCCGAGGTAGTAAGTAAATGCAGAATAAAGAAGGCCCAAAGAATGAGGAAAGTGAATTTCTTTTATTACCTTAAGATTATTTCCTTCTCCTAAAGCGACAGATGTTGTTGCCCATTCACCAACACCATCCATAGTAAGTACAACTGCATCTTTAAAGGGAGATGGAAAAAAGGCTGATGCAGCATGACTTAAATGGTGTTCCGCAAATAAAAGCTTATTTTTCCAATCAAAGTTTTGATCAAAATTTTTAAGCTCTGATCTCAAGAGGCTTTTTTGAAACAACTTCTCGCGCAACCATAAAGGTATTGACATTTTAAATGACTGAAAGCCTCTTGGGGCAACCGCTAAATAAGTTTCCAAAAGACGTTCAAACTTTAAAAAGGGCTTATCATAAAAAACTACAAAATCGATATTTTCTAACTTCAGTTCGGCATAAGAAAGACAAAATTCTATCGCTTTTGAAGGAAATCTTGAATCATGTTTTTTGCGTGTAAACCTTTCCTCTTGGGCGGCTGCTATTATATTCCCATCTTCAATCAATGCCGCAGCACTATCGTGATAAAAGGCGGATATGCCAAGAATTTGCAATGGATTAATCCGTTTTTGTTACATAAAACTGTTGTTGAGACTTGTTCACCATCTGATAAAGTCCATGATTTTTTCCAGATAAAATTATTCTAAAACTGCTGCCGCATACTTTCCGGGGTAAGGTCAGATGGATCGCGTTCTATCCAATAGCTCTTAGCGGCGGAATCAAATCGCCTATTTAATGGATCCTTTCCAAGGATACGTAAGACTAGTGCGATTGGCAAAACTATAAAAAAGAATAATATCCCTAAAACTATTGGATTTACCAACTTATGTAACATTATTCCAAATAAATACCAGGTCCTATTAAGAGGTTTAAGTATGCCTGGTGTAAGAAATGCCATAAATAAAAAGACTGCTGATAGGCATAAAGCCCAAATTCGTACTGGCGACGCATCCAACAATGGAAAAATTCCGATAATTATGAAAACAACAGAAAATACGATTCCGAATCCACGTTCACTGCCTTTGGTCGGGGCTTCTTGGCGCTGTATACTTTCGTGTAAACCTCTATAATCTGACATTTTTGAACACTCCTTAATGTTAGATATTTATTCCTGCTAATCACCAATTGTAAAGAAAACTAAATAAAATTTAATAATATATGATCTTCATAGTCGTTTAAATCTACTAGCAAAAAATCCGTCAACACCCCCCTGTTCACTATAGTGGCAAGGCAAGGTTCTGAGATCGCCTTCATTGCTGATCAAGTCTTTACACCCCCCTATCTCTTGAGGGGTTACGGGTATATGCTCAATTGAAATGGGGTAATTTTTAAAAGACTGAACTAGGTCAGGGCCTTCTTTAGACTCTAGTGAACACAAACAATAGACTAACAAACCGCCTGGCCGAACCATTTCAATAGCAGCATTTAGTAGGCGTTTCTGAACATCAACTAATTTGGCAACCTCTTGCTCTGATTTTAAATACATCACATCAGGGTGACGTCGAATTGTTCCAGTTGAAGAACATGGCGCATCCAGCAGCACAGCGTAGGCCGGCTCCTTTGGGCGCCATAATAATGCATCTACAGCAAAAATATCGACATTTGCATTAATACGGTTCATGTTTTCTCTAAGACGTTTTAAACGTATTTCCGATCGATCAACTGCGGTAACAATAGCCCCTGCTTTAGCTAGTTGTGCTGTTTTTCCTCCAGGAGCCGCACAAAGATCAATAACGTGTTTATTCTTAATATCTCCTAACAAACGAACTGGAAGTGTCGCCGCAGCATCCTGAACCCACCAATCTCCACTCTCGTATCCAGGAAGATTATTTATTAAACCTCCGGCCCTAGAACGTAGTGTTCCAGTGGGTAAAATTTCAGCATTCAAACGTTTGGCCCAGAGAGCTGTATCATAGGGCGCCGTTATATCGAGTGGAGCTTCTGTCAAATGAGCTTTAGCAATCGCGCGACAGGCTTTTTCTCCATAAGTTTCTATCCACGATTTCCATAACCAATGAGGTGTGTTTAATCGAATAGCGTCCTGTTTTTTTATTATATCTAAGCCTTCTCGGGAAACTCTTCTTAAAACTGCATTTACAAGTTTTTTATGTGGTCCATATCCGCGGTCTTGGGCCAGTTTAACTGCTGTATCAACGGCAGCGTGTGGTGCGGTGTTCATAAATAGTAACTGTACAATACCAATACGAAGAATATTTTTTACACCCAAAAATTTCTTTGGCAATGGACGTTCTAAAACAATATTAATAAGGGCGTCAATTTGGCCCAATCGCCTAAGTGTCATGCCGACCAATGCACGCACATGACTTCGATCACGGTCTTCAAGCTTGATAATAGTTAAATGATCAAATAGGGCTTGATCTAGAGGAATTTTTTTTTGTAATACAGACTCAAGCAAATCAAGTGTGACGCTGCGAGCTGTATTTATTTCAGGCTTTTTTTCTTTCATAGACAAAGTCTTGCCTTAGCCGTGCTTGCGCTGCAACCTTTAAAGATTTTTAATTTATACTTTAATATGAGTTTAAAAATAATTTATTGAGAAAGCCTTGGCTTAAAAGTAAATCGTGTCTAAATTCATACTAGTATATTTTTTTATTTTTTGCTGAAATAATAAATTTTGAATAAACAAAAAACTTTTTTCATCCATTGCGGCCATATTCTTGGTTTAACTGCAATCTTATATATACCAATTGGGATTTTTGTATCTAAGGGTCTTGCGCCATTATTTGCTGTTTCTGTTGTTTTATGTCTTGTTTTAAAAATCTGGCAACGCCAATCTCTTCAGTGGATGGTAGGCCTAGTTTTATATACTCTTATAGCTTTAGTTTTTTGGTCAACCGCATCATGGTTCTGGTCAATTAGTCCAGATGAAACTCTTAAAACAGTAATTTCTTTGGCTATAACATTTCTAACTGGCATATTCCTATTTGGTATTAGTTTGTCATTTGGGCCAAAAGAAAAAAAATCCTTTCAAAATGGCATGATTCTAGGAGGCTTTATAGGCTTTTCACTAATTGCAATAGAATTTGCAACAAATGCCGGCCTTGCACGTCTTTTATCATACGAATTAGCTCTTATGAAGAACCCAAACCTACCATCATATTCAACGTTCATTTTTTCAGTATATGGAAATTCAACGCCTGTAATGAATTCCGGTATGGCTGCGACAGCTTTATATTTTTTCCCCTGGGCTTTGACTATAAAAAATAGGTTTTCACAAAAAGTATTTATTCCAATAATCCTAATTGGAGCTGCTTTGATATTAATGACATATGCAGATGCAGTTAAATTAGGCTTTATTATTGGAGTATTAGTATTTCTTACTGCTTTTGTATGGCCACGTTGGATCAACAGAATTTTGAGTGTGGCTATCACGATTGGAGTTTTAACTGCTCCCTTGATACCTGGCCTACTCCCAAATCCGTTAGTTCATAGCAAAAATTTAGAATTCTTTTCGCCATCTTCAGCTCATCGTATTTTAATTTGGAAAAATACTGCCGAGCACATAAAGCAGAAATTATTTTTAGGAAGCGGTTTAGATGCGACACGGGGATTATACACTGCAAAAGATCGTGTAATATATGATTTTCCATCGTCTTTATCTAATGGAGCCGCCTATAGAATTTTTTATGAGCCAATCCCACTTCATCCACATAATGCTGTACTCCAGTTATGGCTAGAGCTAGGAGCTATCGGAGCATTAATCGGTCTCGGACTTCTGCTTGCTATTCTTCGTTCTATAAGACGTGGAAATCTCTCAAAAGCAGATCAAGCTGTAGCTCTTGGGTTATTTTCTACAACCCTAACGCTAGCTTCTATCAGTTTTGGTATCTGGCAAGGTTGGTGGCTCAGTTCCATTTTATTAATTACAGCTTACTTGATTTCTCTTTTAGAAAAGCCTTTAGAAAAAAACTTAAATAAAAGCCCCTTGCCGCCAAAGGGGGAAACAGGTGGGCCTAAAGGATTAGAGCCAACCCGATATGGTGACTGGGAACGTAAAGGTCGTGCAATAGATTTTTAAAAACCTATATACAGAAACTTACCAATAGAGGGCTTCTAATTTTGAAATTTAGTATAAGTTTTCAACGATTTTGACGGTTTTCGACCAAATTTTTGACAACTGCGGGTTCGGCTAGAGTCGATATATCTCCTAGATTAGAATGATCGTTTTCTGCAATTTTTCTCAAAATCCTTCGCATAATTTTACCGGATCTAGTTTTTGGCAACCCTGGAGCCCATTGGATTAAGTCTGGCGTTGCAATAGGACCAATCTCTTTACGAACCTGCTCTTTCATAACCTTTTTTAATTCATTGGTGCCTTCAGTGTCAGCATTTAAAGTAATATAACAATAAATTCCTTGACCCTTAACTTCATGAGGATATCCAACCACAGCAGCTTCAGCAACGTTAGGGTGCGCAACCAAGGCACTTTCAACTTCTGCAGTACCCATGCGATGCCCTGAAATATTAAGGACATCATCTGTCCGTCCTGTAATCCAGTAATATCCATCAGCATCACGACGACAGCCATCAGATGTAAAGTATTTATCTTCAAAAGTAGAAAAATATGTATCCATAAATCTTTTATGGTTTTTGTAAACAGTTCTAATTTGTCCAGGCCAGGATCGACCTATAACAAGAGCTCCCTCTCCTTCACCTTTAATTTCATTACCACTATCATCGATTAATTGAGGCTCAATGCCGAAAAAAGGCCTTGTAGCAGAGCCTGGTTTTGTAGCTGTAGCTCCTGGCAGAGGCGTGATCATAATACCACCTGTTTCTGTTTGCCACCATGTATCAACAATGGGACAACGACTATCGCCAACAATCTCATTATACCATTTCCAAGCTTCCGGATTAATTGGTTCTCCGACCGTACCAAGTAGACGAAGCGATTGACGGCTAGTCTTAGTGACAAAATCTTTACCAGCACCCATTAAAGCCCGAATTGCCGTTGGGGCTGTATAAAAAGTGCTTACTTGATGTTTATCGCATATCTGCCAAAAGCGAGAGGCATCTGGATAATTTGGAACTCCTTCAAATATTATTTGAGTAGCACCATTCAACATAGGGCCATAGCACACATAAGAATGGCCAGTAATCCAACCAACATCTGCTGTGCACCAAAAAATATCATTATCCTTGTAATCAAATACATATTTGAAGGTTAAATGTGCATATACGCAATAACCCCCAGTACCGTGCATTGCGCCCTTGGGCGTACCGGTAGATCCGGAGGTATACAAGATAAATAGTGGATCTTCAGCATTCATTTCTTCCGGTATACAATCATTTGAAACACCATCGGTTATATCATGATACCAAACGTCTCGACCATCGGTCATATTGATGTCACCACCTGTTGCCTTTAGGACGATAATGTTTTGTAAGCCAGGACATTTTTCAGCTGCAGCATCGGAATTTTCCTTTAGTGGAATCGGCTTCATTCCACGCATGCCTTCGTCAGCTGTAACTAAGAATTTAGATTCACAATCGTTTATACGAACTGAAAGAGCCTCCGGCGAAAATCCGCCAAATACAACAGAGTGAATTGCACCAATACGATTACAAGCCTGCATGGTATAGATGGTTTCAAGTACCATAGGCATATAAACAGTAACTACATCTCCTTTTTTAACGCCTAAGTCCTTCATTGCATTTGCAAGCCTGCAAACGTGGCCGTGAAGTTCATTATAGGTGACTTTCTGTCTTTTCGCCTCAGGGTTATCTGGCTCCCAAATCAAAGCCAATTTGTCACCATGGTCTTTTAAATGCCTATCTATGCAGTTATAAGATGCATTTAGAGTGCCATCTTCATACCATTTAATAGAAACATTAGGTGGTCTCCAATTCACATCACTGATTTTTGAATAGGGCTTGAACCAGTCGATACACTGTCCTTGCTCGCGCCAAAAGCCTTCGTTGTCCTCAATCGAAAGCTGATACATCTCAAGGTATTGGTCATTATTAATACCTGCTTGGGCAATAAAATTTTCTGGAACGGGATAAAGGCTATTGTCACTCATTGTTTAGTCCACTCCTGTTGTAACAAGCCCCTTGTCTTTGATAATAGTATTTGAGGCATCATCTATTTTAAGAATTATGAAAAAATCCAGCTAATTTAACAAGAAAACTTAGTTAGAATCTGTCAAATAAATCCTACCTTTACTGATTTTTGTCTTAACAGAAACTAAATTTTCACCCTTGCAAGGTCCAGAAATACAAAGACCGTCTTTTATTAAAAATTTTGCCCCGTGGGTAGAACATTGAATTAGGGAGCTATCACCAGTGAGAAACCGACCGGGGTTGAAATCAAGTGGCGTTCCCAAATGTGGGCAGGCATTCTTATAAACGTAAACTGAATTTTTTTGGCGTACAGCTATATATAAAAATCGTCCATCTAATGTCTCAGCAAAAAAACCATTTGATCCACCATCCGGAATATCAAAAATTGAACATAAAAGTTGCATAGTTTTAATCTCTAGGGAAAACTTTTTTCCAAGGTTTAATTGTAACAATCTCAAAAAGACCAACCTTTGAATAAGGGTCTCCTTCCGCAAACGCTTGGGCAGCTTCGTAATCATCTAGCTCAATTATGATGACACTACCATTAGGCAATTCATCATTTAACGTTGGCCCAACAGCAACTATTTGATTTTCATATTTATTAAGGTAATTAATATGATCTGGACGAGTTTTTTGACGAAGCTCTAGTTTGCCCGGCTTATCGATACAGTTAATAACAAAGTACATATATAAAATCTTTCCAAAAATTTTTGATAAAAATATATTTGTAAGACGTTATCTTTTTTGCTTACTCACCCTCATCATTTTCCATCGTAACCGGGCGCGATAACAAGCCTTCGATCGTTGAATCAATATCTGCGTTTTGATTAAGAACTGCATCTACAGCAAAACAAATTGGCATATCAATCTCTAAAGAGCGAGCTAATTCACTAACTGATGAAGCATTAGATACACCTTCTGCCACTGATATACGAGCATTTGTAATGTCATGTAAGTCCTCGTGTTTGCCAAGGCCTACACCAAGAGAAAAATTCCGTGACTGCATGGCATTGCAAGTCAAAACTAGATCACCAACACCACATAAACCCATAAGGGTTTCTGAATTTGCACCTTTAGCAAGTCCTAAACGAACGATTTCAACTAGCCCGCGAGTAATTAGTGCAGCCCGTGCGTTATCACCAAGGCCACGCCCTTCTATTATACCACAACCTATTGCGAGTACGTTTTTAACAGCACCACCAATTTGTGCGCCAATGATATCGTTGGACCAATATGGACGAAATCGGCTTGAGCCAAGAGAATTTGACAAACGAACTGCTATTTTTGACTCTCTACAGGCTAGAGTTACAGCTGTAGGCTTATCAGCAGCAACTTCAGACGCAAAAGTCGGTCCAGAGAGAACAGCTATTGGCATTCCAGGCAAAACCTCTTCAACTACTTCGCTCATCAGGGCAAAGCTATTATTTTCAATACCTTTTGTACAAATTATAGCTGGAACTTTCTTCGCCAAACTATTTTTCAAACCACTTATAGAATTACGAAAAAATTGTGATGGAGACGTTAATAAAATTGCATCTACATCATTTGCTGCCTCTATTACATCAGTTGTTGCCTTAATTGTAGGATCAAGTTTTACATTTGGAAGAAAAGCTTGGTTTTCATGGTCTTGATTAATTGCATCTACAACTTCAACTTCTCGAGCCTGAATTATTACATTCAATCCGGCACGTGCTGCAACCAAAGCCAAGGCTGTTCCCCAAGCACCCGCACCTATAATTCCAATTCTTTTCATACTGTTTTCGCTATTCCAATTTATTACTATTAGGGTCTAAGGGCCAACGTGGCCGAGCCTTGAAACTAATGTCATCTATATCTCCCAAGCAAAGCTTTTCAATTCCTGCCCACGCAATCATTGCCGCATTATCTGTACAAAGTTTGTATGGTGGCGCAATAAAATGAAATCTCTTTTCTTTTGCAAGAGATTGGAGTTGATCACGCAGCGATTGATTGGCCGCCACGCCACCAGCAACAACTAAAATCGGGTTGGTAATGATTTTAGGATTGTAATGCTCTCGAAACATTTCAATAGCATTTGCTGTTCTATCAACTAAAACATCACCAGCAGCAGCTTGAAACGATGCACACAAATCAGCTATATCTTGATTTTTTAGATTACCGGATGGCAAATTTTCAATAGTCTGTCTAACCTTAGTTTTAAGGCCAGAGAATGAAAAATTTGCACCCTCACGGCCTTTCAAAGGACGTGGTAAATCAAATCTAGTTTTGTTACCATTTATAGCTTTACTCTCTACTGCTGGCCCTCCAGGCATTCCCAATCCTAACATTTTTGAAGTTTTATC
>MDSW01009657.1_pt1 | contig 19340 bp, 17 predicted proteins | sample 811171 | NCBI WGS metagenome assembly MDSW01 (sample SAMN05326641, study PRJNA326480) | marine metagenome | isolation source: seawater | place: Atlantic Ocean: North West | collected 2012 | reverse complement strand
GAGTCTTGATCGTGGCACGCCACGATGCGGCGACTCGCGCCTTGCAGGACACGATTTGCGGTCTCCAACGCGGCGCTCGTATGAAACCTCAACAGGCCCGAACGCCCGGCCCGGCCCGCGATCACCCCGGACGCAGACTCACATCACCGGCATAGATACGCTCGCGCCGACCGTCGCAGTCGAATACCAGACTGCCATCGGCCGCTACGCCGCGAGCCACGCCTCGCCGTGGCCCGCCGGGCTCGTGCAGCGTGACCGCTTGACCGGCCAGCGCATCGAAGCGGGTCCATCGCGCTTGAAACGCCGCAAAGCCGCCCTCGGTAAAGCCTTCGATGGCGGCCAGCACGGCCTCTATACATCGCCCAGCGATGACACTACGGCGCGGCATGGGCGAGACATGATCGGCTAGGCGCGTCCACGCCTGATCGATATCGGCCGCCGCGCTCTGTGCCATGGTCAGGTTCACCCCGAGCCCGGCCACGATACGGGTGCGCGTCGTGGCCTCGGAGCGGGCCTCGATCAGGATGCCACCGACCTTGGTCCGCGCAATCCAGAGATCGTTGGGCCATTTGAGACCCACCTCACGGGCGCCGAGGTCATGCAACACCTCGGCCACGGTCACGCCGATGGCCAGCGACAGGGCACCGAGCGCGCCGGATCTGGGGCCCAGGTCACGCCCCACCGATAGATAAAGATTGGCGGCCATGGGCGAGACCCAGCCCCGCCCGGCACGCCCGCGGCCGGCGGTCTGGCGCTCGGCCAGGCAGGCCCGCGTCGCCCCGTCTTCAAAGCCAGCGACCGCGCTGTTGGTGGAGTCCACCGACTGCAGCAACACGAGCTGATCCAGACGCTGGCGCGCCACCGGCCCGAGGGCTGCGCGTATCGCCGTGGGCTCCAGCAGATCCAGCGGCTCGGCCAGGCGATAGCCGCGCCCGGTGACGCTGTTGATCGCCACCCCTCGCTCGCGCAGGCGGGCGATACGCGCCGAGATCGCGGCGCGGCTGATACCCAGCGACGCCGCCAGCGCCGGGCCGGCGTGCCAGGCACCGTCGGCCAGATGCGCCAGGACCGGATCGGGGCGCTCGATGCGATCATCCATGGTGGGTCTCGTTGTCGACCCGCGGCTCTTCGCCAAACCGCAGACGCACGATATTCTCGCGATGAGTAATCACCAGCAGCACGCCCAACAAGCCGATCAATACGCGGACCGACGCCGGCATGGCCGGCACGAACAGCGCACCGAGCCAAGCCGTGCCCACCGCCGCCAGCCCGGCAAGGCTCGCGATACGACGCCATGCCAGCACCAGGGCGTAAACGCCTGTGGCCGCCACAAGCGTCAGCGGCGCCAGAAAGATGAGCACCCCGGCCGACGTGGCCAGCCCCTTGCCGCCGCGAAAGCCATGCCAGACAGGCCAGACATGGCCAACCACCGCCAGCCCGGCACACACGGCCGGCCACGGCATGAGCGGGGCGATGGCAGCCGCCAGCCCGACGGCCACGGCGCCCTTCAAGATATCGAAAGCCAACACCGCCAGGCCGTAGCCGGGCCCGCCCGCGCGCCAGGCGTTGCTCGCGCCGGCGTTGCCGCTGCCCACGCCGCGAATATCGCCGACGCTAAACAGCCCGCTCAAGGCACGAGCGCCCGAGACCGAGCCGATCAGAACCGCCGCCAGAGCCGCCGCGATCATCGATACCGCACTCATCGCTCAACCCAGGTTGGTGTTTTCGGATACATCCGTCTTGTTGGCCGCCGCGCGACGGCCGTACAGCCGATTGATCTCGGCCGCGTAGCGCTTGGCCACGCGCCGCCGCCGAACCTTGTCGGTGGCTGTGACAAGTCCGTTGTCCTGGCGCCAAGCATCAGTGACCACGGCCACTCGCCGGATCTGTGCGTGTGCCGGAAACCCGGTGGTGAACTTGGCCAGGCGCTCGATGAAATAGTTTTCCAGGCGCGTGCTGGCCAAGCCGTCCGGCGCATCCGGATCCAGCCCCAGCCGGCGCATGATCGGCGTCAGGCGATGCGCCGGACAGCTCACCACGGCGGCCAGCACGGGACGCGCCTCGCCCACCACGATCGCTCGGGTGACCAGCGGATCCAGGCGCAGCGCTTCCTCCAACGGCTCGGGCGAGGCTTTCTCGCCGGAGGTCATCACGATGACTTCTTTCATGCGCCCGGTCAGATACAGGCGTTTCTTATCCAAACGACTGACCTTGTCGCCGGTATGCAGCCAGCCCCCCGGCGACAGCACTCTTGCGGTGGCCTCGGGGTCACGCCAGTAGCCGGTCATGACGCTCGGTGAGCGCACAAGCAGCTCGTTGTCCGGGCCCACACGCGTGGCCACACCGGGCAAGACTACGCCCACGCTGTCGATCGCATTGTCGTCAGGGCGATTGACGCTGACCACTGGGCCGGCCTCGGTCAGACCATAGCCCTGCAGCACCGGCAGGCCCAGCCCTACCAGCGTGCGAGCCACCGGATACGGCAGGGCCGCGGCTCCGGAGACGGCCACCTGCATATGCGCGCCGAACAGCCGCAGGCAGCGTTTGGCCACCAGCACCTTGAGCAACGGCCACAGCAAATGCCCCGGGGCGAAACGTCCCCGCCCCTGCTCGCGCTCGAAGACCGAGACGCCGATGTTGATGGTGGCATTGACCAGCCGGCGTACCCAACGCGGGCGTCGCGACAGCCAGCGCCCGAGCTCGATGTAAAATCGCTCGTAGATCCGCGGCACGCCGATCAGCGTGGTCACCGGCTCACGCGCCAGCGTCAGACCCAGAAACCGCGGATGTCGACAGAACACGATGCGCGCGCCGGTGATCATCGCCCGATAGGCATCGGCCACGCGCTCATAGCTGTGGGCCAGCGGCACGTATGACAGCGCGCACTCGTCGAGCACGCCCGGCAGGACATCGGCCACGCTCTGGGCGTTGAACAGCAGGCTGGCGTGGGTGAGCATCGCGCCGCGGGCACGGCCCGAGGCCCCCGAGGTATAGATCAGGCTGGCCACCGTATCGGGCGCTGGTCGGGCGACACCTGGATCCGCCAGCGTGCGACCGGCGGCCAGGGCATCGTCGGCGCTGGCCAGGCGCGTATCTTGGTTGCCGGCCATATCGTCGGCCTGGTCATCGGCCCGGTCGTCGACTAGAGCGCCGGTAAATACCAGCGCCGTTTCCAGTGCCTCACAGGCATCGGCGGCCAGAATGCGTCGCACCCAGCTGGCCTTGACCGCCACCAGCACCCGCGCTTGACTATGCGCCACGAGATGCGCGTTGCTGGCCGGCGTGTCGGCACAGAACAGGCCCACGCTCATCGCCCCCAGGCGCATCACGGCCTGCTCCACGCACAGCCATTCGGGGGAGTTGCGCAGCATGATGGCCACCCGGTCGCCCGCCTTAACGCCGCGGGCGTGCAATACCCGGGCCCAGGCCGCCACGCGGGCATCGGCCTCGGCCCAGCTGAGCGTCAGCCAGGCGCTCTTGCGCGGCGAATAGAAGCGATACGCGGGCGCATCCGGCGTGGCCGCCACGCGCGCATCAAAGAGCTCGCAGAGGGTACTTGCCGCATCCACGGGCAGCCAGTGCGCGGGGCGCTTGCGACCGGACTCAGACAGACTCACGAGCCAACCACGCACGGCGACGGGCACGAGCCGCCGGTTCACTATCGGGATCGACGGAGAGCGACCAAGACATCGCGCCGTTGTCCTCGATCACCACGCTGCGCTCGATGAGCCGATCGTCGCGAAACAGATGCAGGCGCAGGCGCGCGCCGGCCGGATAGCGCGCCAGCCGATCGGCGAGCTGCGCGCCGGCCTCCAGACCGTCGATCGCGATCAGCCGATCCCCCGGCGATACACCGCTGTCCTGGGCCGGCCCGTCGTCAAAGACATGGGTCACCGCCCCGCCGACGGTCTCCCGCCGCGCCAGGCCGAGCCGGCCCTGTAGAACGCTTACCTCCTCGCTGGCCGGTTCGCACTCGGCGCGAATGCCGAAGGCCGCCAGGTCGTCGGCCCAGGGAATATCACCCGGCGTATGAATGAAGTACTCAAGAAAAGCGCGGATATCCGCCCCGGCCAAAGCGTGCTCCTCGGCCAGTTCCGCGACCAGATCCACGAGCGCGTTGTCGCCCATCGGCGTATCGGTCGCGCCAAAGCGCTGCCAGGCACAGCGCATCACGGCGTCCAGATCGAGTGTGCCCTGGCTGGCCAGGCGCAGTTTCAGATCCAGGGCCAGAGCCAGCTGTGCGCCCTTGCCGTAATAGCTGACCACTGCGTTGGGCGTGTTCTCGTCCGGGCGATAGAACTTCAGCCAGGCATCGAACGAGCTCTCAGCCAGGCTCTGACGGGCCCGGCCGGGCGTGGCCGCGATCCGGGTGCCGAGCTTGGCCAGGCGTTCGAGATAGGCCGTCTCGTCGAGAATACCGGCCCGCACGAGCGCTAGATCATCGTAATAGCTCGTGATGCCTTCATAGGCCCACAGATCGCGAAAATAAGCCGGTGCCGACAGATCGGAAGCCGCCACCGCCGCCGGGCGGATACGTTTGACGTTCCAGAGATGGAAATACTCGTGGCTGGCCAGGCCCAGCAGGGTTTCATAGGCCGCGCTACGCCCGTGGGTTGCCACCGGCCGGGCCGCACTCGGCAAGGCGTCGCGAGCCACCTCCAACACGCTGGACTCTCGATGCTCCAGCCCGCCGTAGCCGCGGGAAACGAGATGCGCGAAAAACCGATACTGCGTGGCCGGCAGCGCATCGAACACGCTCGCCTGGGCCTCGCAGATCGCGGCCAGATCGCTGGCCAGCTGTGCCGTATCGGCATCGTGCTCGCCCAGCAGCACAAAACTGTGGGCCACGCCGCGCACGGTGAAATCCACCGATTCGATGGCATCGCCCATGGCCACCGGGTGATCGATCAGCGTGTCCCAGTTGGGCGCCTGATAACGCCCGAAGCCGCTGGCCGGCATGTCGTCGAGCGCCGGGGCCAGCGTGGTGACCAGCTGCCAGTCGGTGCCGGTCGGCGGCGCGGCCAGAGTGATGTCCACCGGGCAATCGCGCATGCCGTCCGGCCATAGCGCCAGCGATGTGAAATTGAAAAACCCGCGCATGTCGTCGAGAAAGGCGGCCCGCACCGAGGCATCCCGCGCGTAGAAGAAACATTCCACGGCCACGTCGGGCGCCTGCGGCGTGATCTCCCAGCGGCTGTGTGTGGTGGCGACCACCGGACAGGACGCCCCACCCGCGTGAACCGTGATCGACAACAGATGCCGGGCGAAGTCGCGCTGGACATAGCTGCCCGGTATCCACGTCGCCAGGTTCAACCCCAGCGGCCGGTCCGGCGTGGCCTGAAAAGTCAGCGTAACCGCAAAGCGATGCGCGGCCGGATCGGCGGGCTGTACGTGATAGACAAGTCGCGACATGAGGCCTTTTGAATGCGCAGAACGATACGAGCCGAAGCCGGGAGCGCGCGCAGTCTACAAATCCGGCCGCGCCCGGCCCAACCGCCAGCGTGTCCGCTCAGTCTACGCCTATCGCCGCTGGCGCATCGGCCGCGTGGCTACCAGCGGGCCACTTCCAGGCCCAGGCCCGCCACCTGATGGAACAGACGCTTGGACGGACAGACCGCCACGCCGTGCTCGGCCCAGCCCAACAGCGGTAGATCAGCGTGTGAGTCGGAATACGCCGCGACACCCTGGCCGTCGGCGGGGATATCAGCCAGTGTCTTGATCCGCCGGAGTTTTTCCTCGTCGCGACAGTTTTCGCCGGCCATGCCCGCCAGGCGGTCGCGCCGGTCCCAGGCGGCGCGCGTGGCCAATACTTCGTCGATACCCAAACGCTTGGCGATGGCGTGCACGTAGATATCAAAACTGGCGGAGGCCAGAATCACGCGTACGCCCTGATCCTGATAGGCGCGCAGCTCAGCCAGCCCCTGCTCACGCATGCCGTCCCCCATGAGCTCTTCGACGAACTGATCCACCCAGCCGTTGATCCGCTGCCGCGGCTCACCGCCCATGAAGGCCTTGAGCATTTCGGTCTTCATCCACGTGCGATTGCCCCAGTGCCAGAACTTGAGCAAGTTCAGCGGCAGCCGATAAAGCTTCAGACTGCGCCGCTTGCGATAGTGGCGCAGATAACCGAACAGAAACGGCAGGAACGTGTCGTATTCGGTCAGCGTGACGTCGAGATCGAAAATGACGGTGCGTGGGTGAAAAGCCAAGCCGGACTCGTCGCGGGTCGTAAAACGTCGGGCCAGCTTACCGTACGCTGCGTCATGCACGGCGTGTGGCTTGCAAAGCCTGCTGAGCGCACCGACCATTCACGGTCTTGTCCGCCTGGGAAGCGTCATGCGAAACCCGCGATCTCCAAGCCCGGCCCAGCAGCGCGCGCTGGCCCGCCGTCTCGGCCCCGGTCTTGCCCGCAACGTCGAGCTGGCCGGCCACACCAGCTTCCGGATCGGCGGCCCGGCCGCGCTGTTCTTCGAGGCCACCACGCCGGAAGCCTTGGCCACGGCGGTACGCGTGGCCCGCGATCTGGACATCGACTATTTTTTACTCGGCGCCGGGGCCAACATCCTGGTGGGGGATCGCGGTTTTGCCGGGCTGGTCATTGCCAATCGCGCACGCGGTATTTCGGTAGCCGGCACGCGCGTGACGGCCGCCAGCGGCGCGCTCATCTATCCGGATGTGATCGATGCCGCCGTAGGCCGGGATCTGGCCGGCCTGGAGCACTACGTGGGCATTCCCTCGACGGTGGGCGGCGCGCTCTGGCAGAACCTGCATTTCCTGTCGCCGGCCCCGGCCCGCGAACGCACCATGTTCATCGGTGAGATTCTGGAATCAGCCGATATTCTGGACGCCGACAACGTCCGCCGGCGCGTAGGCGTGGATTATTTCGAGTTCGGCTATGACCAGTCGGTGCTGCACGGGCGCGACGATATCGTGCTCTCGGCGACTTTCGAGCTCGAGCCCGGCCACGGCGAGGCCTTGGCCCGCATCATGGACGAAAACCTGCGCTGGCGCGCCGAGCGTCACCCGCCGCTGGACGCCGAGCCCTCGGCCGGCTCGATCTTCAAGAAGATCGACGGCATCGGCGCCGGCCGGCTGATTGACGAGGCTGGCCTGAAAGGCTTTCGCGTCGGCGACGCCGAAATTTCCACGCGTCACGCCAATATCATCGTCAATCGCGGCGCGGCCAGCGCGGCCGAGGTATGCGCGCTGATCATGCATGCCCAAAAACAGGTCGAGGCCGCGACCGGCTATTGGCTGGAGCCGGAAATATCGTTTGTGGGCGGCTTTGCGCCCATCAAGCGCATCGCCCCGGCCGCCACCGGCTGACCGAGTAGGACCCGCGCTGTCATCAATAGGTCACACCGGCGCGCCACCCTGTATCAGAAGTGCCGTATCCGTGACGGCTCTGCAACGGCTTCGAGGGTATGCCTCGTGCCGTGACCGGCGACAGGCCCGCTCTGCGCCGGTTTTTTATGTCATGACGCCGCCGCCTGAATCGTGCTAACTCTGCCTACCGACCTGCACGATCGGCGACATCGCATGATTTACGATAGTTATCGCCCGCGTGATGTCTTTACCACGCATACGGTGACCAACCAGCCCGAGGCGTTGGTCGATATCAACGCCGCCGCCACGGATCCGGCCCTACAGGCGGCCCTGGCGCGCGAAGGCGCGGGCTGGGGCCGGGATCAGCTCGATATCTACGGTCGCCTGGCCGCCAGCCGACTGCTGCGCGCCGGCGAGGCCGCCAACGCCAATCCGCCGGCGCTGGTGCGCTACGATGCCGGTGGCCGTCGCATCGACGAGGTCGATTTTCATCCGGCCTATCACGAATGCATGACTCTGGCCCGTCAGCACGGGCTACACGCGTTGAGTTGGACCGAGCCGCGCGTCGGTGCGCAGGTACTGCGCAGCGCCTTGTTTTACCTGCACAACCAATTCGAGGCCGGTACCGCCTGCCCCACCACCATGACCCATGCCGCCGTGCCGGTGCTGCAAGCTGCCGGTCCGGCGTATGCCGGCTGGTGCGACAAGATCCTGGCCGGAGACTACGACCCGAGAGCCCGCCCGATAACCGACAAGCGCGCTGCCACGATCGGCATGGGCATGACCGAAAAACAGGGCGGCTCGGACGTACGCGCCAACACCACGCGGGCCGAACCCGTCGCCGACGATCGCTATATCCTGACCGGGCATAAATGGTTCTTTTCGGCGCCCATGAGCGATGCGTTTCTGGTGCTGGCCCAGGACCAGTCGCCGGGCACGCCGGGACTGTCCTGTTTCTTTCTGCCGCGCTGGCGCGCAGACGGCACGCGCAATGCCATTGAGCTGAATCAGCTCAAGGACAAGCTGGGCGACCGGGCGAATGCCTCGGCCGAAGCCGAATTTCACGCCGCGGACGCGTGGCGGCTGGGCGCGCCCGGCCGCGGCGTGGCCACGATCCTGAATATGGTGGCCCAGACCCGGCTCGACTGCATGCTGGGTTCGGCGGCGCTGATGCGACAAGCGCTGGTCCAGGCGGTGCACCACGCCCGCCAGCGCCAGGTCTTTGGCACGCGGCTGGTCGACCAGCCCCTGCAGGCCGAAGTCCTGGCCGATCTGGCCCTGGAATCCGAGGCCGCGCTGGCGCTGAGCTTACGCCTGGCGCGGGCCTTCGAGGGCCACAGCGCACACGACACGCAGCTCGCCCGTCTGGCCACGCCCATCGGCAAATACTGGGTCTGTCGCGCGGCCCCGACCTTCGTCAACGAGGCACAGGAATGCCTGGGCGGTGCCGGCTATATCGAGACCTCGATGCTCCCGCGGTTGTTTCGTCAATCGCCGCTGAACTCGATCTGGGAAGGCGCCGGCAATATCCAGTGTCTGGACATGCTGCGCGCGCTTGAGCGTGCGCCGGAGGCCAAGGCGGCGCTGTTCGACGAGCTGGATCAGGCCGCAGGCCGACACGACGCATTCGATGCGCACGTCGAGCGGCTGAAAACCCGGCTATACACCACCCCCGACCCGGCAGCCGCCCGCCGCGTGGCCGGCGATGCCGCCCAGGCCCTGCAGGCCGCCATCCTGTTGCGCAGCAACGACAGCTGGGTCGGCGAGGCGTTTTGTGACGCCCGTCTCGGCGTCAACGGCTCCAGGGCCTACGGCACGGCTGAGCTGGGCGCCCTGCGCGAGGCTCTCATCGAGCGCGCTTTTCCTGAATGAAAGATGTCATCAAGCGCTGATATAAAGGTATACGCCAATAATCTTGACGGCTGACTATCTAAATAGGCTAATATCGCGCCACCCGATCATATCGCGCCTACCGTGTCTGTCCGCCTGCCTGACTCTATCCGCGCTCGTTTGCCGTATCTGCTCTCTCGCGCCTATCAGCGCCAGTTAGCGCTGTTCGCCCGGCATACGAGCGCATTGGATGTCTCCGGGCGCGAGTACGCGGTGATGTTGTTGCTTGAAGCCCACGAGCGGCTTTGGCAGAGCCAGATCGCTGAAGCGCTGGGCCTGGATCGCACGACGGTGACCTATCTCGTGGATGCCATGGAGCAGCGCGGATTGGCCGCTCGCCAACGCGACCCGGCCGATCGGCGCGCTCACGTCATCGCCCTAACCCAGGCCGGCGTGGAGCGCCTGGCCGCACTCGCACCGGCCGTGCGCGCGGCCCGCGACGAGCTGCTCGCCCCGTTGTCAGCCGACGAACAGGACCAGCTTCGCGGCTTGTTGATTCGTCTGAACCAGGAGCCTGTCTGATGCGCCCCCGAGGCTCGTTTTCGACCTATGTGCCGGGTGTCCTGCTCGTCGTCGGGCTGGTTACGGGGCTGCCCGGCCCGGCGCATGCCGCCGCGGGCGAGGCCCGCCCCCTATCGCTCGAAGCGGCCATCGACGGGGCGCTGGCGCATAACGTGGACGCGCTGCTGGCGCGGGCCAACGAAGACGATGCCGCCGGCCAGCGCGTGACAGCGCGAGCAGCGTTCTTGCCGCATCTGTCGGGCCAGGTCTCTCAGCAACGGCGTCAGACCAATCTGGCGGCCCAGGGCTTCGACTTCGGCTCGGATCTCGGCGGCGGCGCGGGCGATGCACTGGCTGCGACGGGCATCGATCTGAATTTTCCGACGACGGTGACCTATAACGTCTTCGATGCCCGCGCCCATCTGCGCCAGACCCTGTTCGACTACAGCGCCTGGCAGACCTACAAACAGGCCAAGGTCGGCGAGCGGGCGGCGCGCGCACGCAGCGAAGTGGCCGAGGAACAAGTCGCGGCCCAGGCCGAGCTGGACTATATCGCCCTGGCCTCGGCCAACGCCGAGATCGAAGCCGCCCAGGCCGATATCGACCAGGCTGAGGCGCTGTTGAAGCTGGCCCGCGACCAGGAAACCGTGGGCGTGGCCACCGGGCTCGATGTCACCCGCGCGCGCTCGCGCCTGGCCGAAAACCGGGCTCGTCTGGCCCAGCGACGCACCGAGGCCGCGCGTGCCCGAATCCGTCTGGCACGCACGGTCGGTCTGCCGCTGGGCACACCGATTCGCTTGACGGATGCCCTGGTCTTTCGGCCGATGCCGCTGGGCAGCGTCGACGGCGATATCGCCACGGCCTTCGGCCGGCGCGCCGAGCTCACCATGGCCCGGCTGCGCATCGATCAGAGTTCTCATGCCCTGGCCTCGGCCAAGGGCCAGCGCCTGCCCACGGTGGGCGTGGAGGCAGCCTACGGCGAGTCGGGCAACACGCCCGGCGAGAACGCACGGCCGACGTATGCCGTGGGGGCCACGCTCAACGTGCCCATCTTCGACGGCGGGGCTATCAGCGGCCGGGTGGACTCGGCCGCCAGCCAGCTCAACCAGCAGCGGATACGCTTTCGCGACACCCAGGACGAGGTCGAGGCCGACGTGCGCACCTCGCGTGAGACGCTCACCCATCTGGACGCACAGGTTCGCGCGGCCCGCAGTAACGAGACCCTGGCCGAGCAGGAGCTCGCGCGCTCGCAGGATCGTTTTGCCAACGGAGTGACCGACAACGTCGAGGTGGTGGAGGCCCAGACTTCGCTCGCCGCAGCGCGTAGCCGGCGCATCAATGCCCTGGCCGAATTCACCCGCGCCCGGATCAACCGGGCCGCGGCTCTGGGCCGGGCCCGTCAATTCTCTCTCAACCATCCGATGCGCCCATGAGTGCCACCGATCACGACACCGCGTCCGAGGCGGGCCCGAACGAACCGGCCCAGAACAAAAAGAAGAAAGGCCGACGCGCCGCGCTCATCGCGGTGATCCTCATCACCCTGCTGGGCCTCGCCTGGCTGGGCTGGTGGTTCCTGCATCGGCATCTGGTGAGCACCGACGATGCCTACGTCAAGGCCGATATCGCCCAGATTGCCCCGCGCGTGACGGGCACGGTGGCCAAGGTCTTCGTGCGCGACAACGAGCACGTCGCCGCCGGTGATGTGTTGTTCACCCTGGACCCGGCGGATTTCCAGACGGATCTGGCCAAGGCAGAGGCCAATCTAGAGGCGGCGCGCGCCTCCTATGCCGCCAGCCAGCGGGATTTGTCGGTGACGAAGAAGACCTCGTCGGCGGATATCGACAACGCGAAGGCCGCGCTCGAATCCGCCCGCGCCGAGGCACAGCGCGCCCGGGCCGATGCCAAACGCTACGAAGCGCTGTATGCCAAGCGCGAGGTCTCGGAGCAGTCGCTGGATCAGCGTCGTACCCAGGCAAGCCAGGCCGAGGCCCAGGTTCGCCAGGCTCGGGCCCAGCTCGCCCAGGCGCAGGCATCGCCCGACCGGATCGAGCTCAAGGCCTCGCAGGCGTCTTCGGCCGAAGCCAAGATCGCCCAGGCCAAGGCCCAGCTCACTCAGGCCCGGCTCAACCTGTCCTATACCGAGGTACGGGCCCCGCACGACGGCAAGATCGCCCAGAAGACGGTGGTGCCGGGCAGCCACGTCAGTGCCGGTCAGGCGGCGATGGCGGTGGTCGAGAACGAACCCTGGGTCGTGGCCAACTTCAAGGAGACCCAACTGGATCGCGTGCGCATCGGCCAGCCGGTCTCCATGGAGGTCGATGCCTATCCGGGTCGGGAATTTGACGGCCGCGTGGAGTCTATCCAGGCCGGCACCGGGGTGACCTTTTCTCTGTTGCCGCCGCAGAACGCCACGGGCAACTTCGTGAAGATCGTGCAGAGGGTGCCGGTCAAGATCGTGTTCACCCATCCCGATCAGCTGCGCGGGCCGGATATCTCCCCCGGGCTGTCGGTGGTGCCGACGATCAACACCGCCGGTGAGATCGAACCCATTGATCGCAGTCGTACCGAGGGCACCGAGGTGGCCACGCCACCGGCGGCGCTTAGCGATAACTCCGCCTCGTGAGCGATACGGCGGCCAGCCCAGATCCGGCGGCCATCGCCGCCGGCGCCGAATACCCGCCCGGCCGCTGGCTGATCGCTGGCGTGGTCGGTCTGGCGGCGTTCATGGAGGTTCTGGATATCTCCATCGCCAACGTCAGCCTGGCGCATATCGCCGGCTCGCTGTCGGCCAGTCAGGACGAAGCCACCTGGGTCCTCACCGCCTATCTGGTGGCCAATGCGGTGGTTCTACCGGCCTCGGGCTGGTTTTCACAGGTCTTTGGCCGACGGCGCTATTTCATCGGCTCCATCGTGGCATTCTCGCTGGCCTCGCTGGCCTGCGGGCTGGCGCCGTCGCTGGGGTGGCTCGTGTTCTTCCGGATTATCCAGGGCGCCGCCGGCGGCGGCCTGCAGCCGGTGGCCCAGGCGATTCTGGCCGACTCGTTCCCGGCCAGCCAGCGCAGCATGGCGTTTTCGATCTATGGCATCGCGGTGGTCTTTGCCCCGGCCATCGGGCCGACGCTGGGCGGCTGGATCACCGACAACGTGTCCTGGCACTGGATCTTTCTGCTGAACGTCCCGGTCGGCGGCGTACTCATCGCCCTGTCCCTGGCGCTGGTGCGTGATTCGGCGGCCTATGAAAAAGCCCGTCAGGCCAAGATGGCCGGCGGCTTTCGCGTGGACTATATCGGCTTTGCCCTGCTGATCGTGGGCTTAGGGTGTCTGCAGGTGCTGCTGGATCGCGGCCAGCAGGAAGACTGGCTGGCCTCGCCGTTCATCACCACGATGGCGGTCATGGCAGGGCTGTCGATCCTGGCGCTCGTCATCTGGGAGCCCATGCAGGATGATCCGATCATGGATCTTAGGCTGTTCAAGTATCGCAACTTCGCGATCTCGAGCCTGATGATGTTCATGTTGGGCTTCGTGCTGTTTGGCTCTACGCTGCTGATTCCGCAGTTCGTGCAGCGCGTGCTGGGCTATACGGCCACCCTGGCGGGCTTGGTGATTTCGCCCGGGGGGCTGGTTATCGTGTTCATGATGCCGATCGTTGGCGTGCTCTCGGGCAGGATCGATGCGCGCTGGATGGTCGGCGGCGGGCTGGCCGTGGTCGCGCTGTCGATGTTTCATATGACCACGTTCAATCTGGACAGCTCCTTCACCCAGCTGGTGGCCGCTCGCTGTCTGCAGACGCTGGGCCTGGCCTTTATCTTCATTCCCATCACCAGTATCGCCTACGTGGGCGTGCCGGCGGACAAGACCGACCAGGTCAGCGCGCTGGTCAATCTCATGCGCAACGTGGGCGGCAGCGTGGGCATCTCTCTGGTCACGACTTGGCTGGCGCGACGCGGGCAATATCACCAGAACGTGTTGGTCGAGAACGTGACCCCCTACGATCACCAGACCCAGAGCCTGACCGATCAGCTCACCCAGCATTTCATGGCCGCCGGGGCATCGATGGATGCCGCGCGCCAGCAGGCCCAGGCCACGATCGGTGACCTGGTGAGCTCGCAGGCCCAGCTGCTGTCGTTTCTCGATGACTACTGGATTCTGGGCGTCGTGATCGCGGCCCTGGTGCCGGTTTCGCTATTGATGTCGTCGGGCAAGCACCACGAGAGCTAGGGCATGCCGCCGGGGGCACACCAACCCACACGATGCTCTTGCGCCCGGCCCTGCTCGGCCAGATAGATCAGATGAGCCAGCACCTGGCGCGCGGCCACGGGCACCAGCGCTGACTCGAGCTCGGGATAGAGCCGGGCCACGAGCGCTTCAGGCGTTTTCGGGGTATGGGATAGGCAGTCGTGGATCTGAGCTTCCCGCATCAACCGATGCGCCCGCACCCGAGTGATTTCATCGATGGGGGTCGCGATGAGTCCGCCGTGCGCCGGGGCAATCGTGGCGGGCGCGAGGTCGGCGAGCCCGTCTAACGTGGCCAGATACGCGCCCATGTGCCCGTCCGGCGGCAGGATGACCACGGTCGCGGCCTGCATCAGCGTATCGCCGGCCACTAGCAGCCCCGTGTCGTCCACGAGAAACACGACATGGTCGGCGGCATGCCCCGGGCTGTGGTGGACACTCAGCCGGACGTCGCCACAGACGAGCCGCTCGCCGTCGGCCAGCGGCTGACAATCGGTCAGCTCGATATCGTGTTCGGCGGCCACCGGCTTGGGCCAGGCGCGCACGGGCGCGCCCGTCATCGCGGCCAGACGCATCGCCCCGGCGGCGTGATCCACGTGTCGATGGGTCAGACAGATGGCTTGTACATCGGGTCCGGCCAGCGCGGCCAGCGTTTCGAGATGCGTTGCATCCTCTGGGCCGGGGTCCACGATCACGGATGCTGGTCCGCCGATGACATAGCTGTTGGTGCCCGGCCCGGTCATCGGCGAGGGATTGGGCGCAAGCAGTCGTTGTACGCCCGGGGCCAGCGTGGTTGGCCGGCCAACGACCAGCCCGGCTCGGTCATCATGCGGCTCAGTCGGCATGGTCGGCCTTGTCGTTTTCATCCGGGCCCGCCAGCCCGGCCAGCGCGTCGGCCACGGTGGCGAAACCGGCCAGCTGTTGCAGGGTCGCCTGCGTGGGCGTCATCAGATACCGCGTACCGGCCCGGGCCTCGGCCAGCGCGGCCGTGGGTGTGACCCAGGCCGCTGCAACGGTTTCGTCGCCGTCGGCCCGAGCGATCTGCCCGGCCGGGGCGGCCACCGCATAAAACTGTGTGGCATAGCGCTTGGGCGCGCCGACCGGCGTCGTCCAGTTCGCGAACGCCAGTAGCCGGGCGGGTGCGAATCGCACGCCCAAAGCCTCGATACAGTGCGACCAGTCCATACTGTTCGCACACAGCGCGCGGCGCAGGCGAGCTTGCTCGGCGGTATTCACGCGCGGCCCGTCGGCCAATGCGACCAGCAGCCCGGCCTCTTCGAAGCATTCGCGAATCGCGGCCTGTCGGAACGCGGCATCCGTGCCGGGCGTTGCATCCATCTCGTCATCGGCTGCGTCGACGGCTCCGCCGGGATACACATCGGCCCCGGCGCCAAACACGTGGCTGGCCGCCCGGCGCAATAACAGCACGCGCAAGCCGTCGGCCGCATCGGCCAGCACGGCCACGGTCGCTGCGCGCCGAACGGCCACCGGCGACTCCGAGACATGGGGTGTATCGCTCATATTCGCTACGATAACCCGGCCCTGTCCGTCGCTGCTTGTCTCTATGCCCGCCTTTGCCCCGTCATCCGATCTGGTCTTCGTCTACGGCACCCTGCGCCCGGGCGAGCGCAACGCCCACTGGCTCGGCGACGCGCGTCATCTAGGCAGCGCGGTGTCCGAAGCGGCGTATACGCTCTGCGATACCGGTCCTTATCCGGCCGCGCTGCCCTACGGTCATACGGCGCTGATAGGCGACGTCTATGCCGTGGATCGTCCTACGCTGGATGATCTCGACACGCTGGAATCCTATCCGGTGTTCTATTCGCGCCGGCGTATCGCCACCGACTACGGCCCGGCCTGGATATATGTGTGGGCTGCGATGCGCCAGGCCGACTGGCCGGTCATCATCGAGGGCGACTGGACCCGTCGCGCGGGCGTTGTCGGGGCCGGTCGATGAGCGCTGCCGAGTCGCCGTCGACACCGGCCGACACGCCGATTCGCGACCTCTACGACCTGGTCACCGGCGACGAGAACGCGCGGGTCTGCAAGGATCTGTCGGACTCGGCCTGTCGCGAGCAACCGGCCAATTTCTTCATTCACCTGGTGGCCCTGTTTGCCACCAAGGCCGGGGATCTTTTGTCCAGCCCGAAGCTGGTGCTGCCCTGGCTGCTGGCTACGCTGGGCGCGCCGCCCTGGATGGCCGGCCTGCTGGTGCCGATCCGCGAGTCGCTGGCGCTCTTGCCCCAGCTCGTGATCGCCGGCTGGCTGCGAGCGCGGCCGGTGCGTAAAGGCTTCTGGATCATGGGCTGCCTGCTTCAGGGCCTGACCGTGCTGTGCATGATCGGTGCCGCACTTGGCTTGTCGCCGGCAGCGGCCGGTTTGTCGATCCTGTTGCTGCTGGCGGTATTTTCGCTGGGCCGCGGGGTGTGTTCGGCCTCGTACAAAGACATCCAGGGCAAGACCATCGCCAAGACTCGGCGCGGCACCGTCTCGGGCTATGCAGCCAGTGCCGCTGGCGGACTAACGGTGGCCCTGGGCCTGCTCCTCTGGCTGGCGCCAATCGATCGCCAAGTGGCGCCCCTGCTGGCCCTGTTGAGCGTGGCCGGCCTGCTCTGGCTGATCGCGGCCGGTATGTTCACGCGTCTTCGCGAGTTTCCCGGAGCGACCGAAGGCGGCGGTAACGCCTTCAAGACCGCTATCGCCAGCCTGTCCCTGATTCGCGACAAGCCGGCGTTCGGCCGTTTTATCGCCGTACGGGGGCTGTTGATTGCTACCGCCCTGGCCGCGCCGTTCTATGCCCAGCTGGCGCGTGAGGCCGGCCAGGCCTCGATCCGCCATCTAGCGATTTTGCTTGGCGTGTCGGGCCTAGCCTCACTGGTTTCGGCGCCGTTCTGGGGCAAATTTTCGGACTACTCGGCGCGCCAAGTGCTGATGCTCACGGCCGTGGTGGCGTGTGTGCTGAACGTGGCCGTGGTGGCCATCGTGGCCACCGGTCTAGGCGCCGTAGCCGGCGTCTGGCCGTTCGCGCTGGCGTATTTCCTGCTGGCCGGCCTGCACGCCGGCGTGCGCCTGGGCCGCAAGACCTATCTCACCGACCTGGGCACCGCCGACGACCGCGCCCAGCTCACGGCCGTGGCCAACACCACCATTGGCATCGTTCTGCTGGCCGGGGGCGCACTCGTGGCCGCGATCGCCAGCTTCGGCCCGGCCGCTGCCGTTGCGGCCCTGGCCGTGCCGCCCGCGCTCGCCGCCTGGCTGGCGCGCGGTCTGCCCGAACTGGAGGCGCGTCAGTAGCGGCGTGCCTCGTTGAACGCGGCTAGCGCGTATAGTGGATTACCGATCGCCAACGCATTGATGATCATGACTATTCGTGGATTGCTACCCGCCTTCACCCTGGCCGCTGCGCTGTTTGCAGGTGCGGCTCAGGCAGCGCCCGCGCCGGACGATGCCTTCACCCCGCAGGTCGGCGACAACCAGGCCGTGGCGATATTCGCCGGCGGCTGTTTCTGGTGCATGGAAGAAGCCTTCGACCCGATCAAGGGCGTGACGAAAACCATCAGCGGCTATACCGGCGGCCACGTCGCCGACCCGTCGTATGACGACGTCACCGCTGAAACCAGCGGCCACGCCGAGGCGGTCAAGATCGTCTACGACCCCAGCCAGGTCAGCTACGACCATCTGCTGCAGGTGTTCTGGCACAACGTCGATCCGACCGATGCGGGCGGGCAGTTCTGTGATCGCGGTGACTCTTATCGCTCCGAGATCTTTGCCGTCGATAGCGCACAGATGAAGGCCGCCAAGGCCTCCAAGCAACAGCTGGAGAACGCCGAGGACGCGCCCAAGCCGATCGTGACCGACATCGAGCCGGCCGTGACCTTCTATCCGGCCGAGGATTATCACCAGAACTATTACAAAAAGAATCCGCTACGCTACAAGTTCTATCGCAACGCCTGCGGACGCGACCGCACCCTGGACAAGGTCTGGGGTGATGCCGCGCGTACGCCGGAAAGCTAGTCGGGTCGATCAGGCCGTCATCTCGCCCACCAGCGCGGCGACCAGATCGGCCGCGGGCAGCTCGCGGGTCAGGGCGACGCCCTGGCCCGCCCAGTTCGGTGCAAATCGATGATCGCCGTGTGCCTTGGCTGCTGCGTGTAGCTGCTTGGCAGCGTCGTAGGTCAGCGGGTAATCCGGCACCGTCGGCGCCCCCGGCGCGATCTCGGTTTGGAAAGGCCCCACGATGCCGCGCGCCGGCCGGCCCGATATCGCTCGAGTAATCGCCGTGGTCTCAGCCTGGCGCAGCGCATCGCGATAGGCCGGCGCGGCCGCCGACTCCGGACAGGCCACGAATGCCGTGCCCAGCTGCGCGCCGGCGGCCCCCATCGACATCACGCCGCGAACGGCACGCCCGTCCATCAGCCCGCCGGCTGCCACGATCGGGCGCCGACAGTGGCGCGCCAGCACGCCCAGTAGCGCGATTAGCCCGGTCTCGGCGTCCTGTGCGGCGTCGAAGTTGCCACGATGGCCGCCGGCTTCCATGCCTTGGGCCACCAGTACATCGGCGCCGGCTGTCTCGGCGGCTTTGGCCTCGTCGAGCGTAGTCACACAGATCCAGACCTGGCCGCCGTAATCGTGGATCGCCTGAATAAGCGGCTTGGCCGGTATACCGAAATGAAAACTCACCACCGGCGGACGTGTGTCCAGGATGACGTCCTGCATTGCCGGATTATCGTCGATCGGCTGGTAGATATTGTCGAGATCGGTCGGCGCGCTGGCCCCTTGCGCGCGGAAATACGGTGCCAGATGGTCCAGCCACGCGCGCCGGCCGGCATCGTCCGTCGTGGGCCGGGCGTGACAGAAGAAATTCACGTTGAAGGCACCGTCGGTGCCGGCCTTGACCGTCTCTATCTCGGCGCGCGCTTTATCCGCCGAGGCCGCGCCCAGGCCGAGCGAGCCCAACGCGCCGGCGTTGCATACCGCAATGGCCAGCTCGGGCGTTGTGGCCCCGGCCATCGGCGCTTGAACGATGGGGTGACGAATCGGAAGATGATCCACGAGTGACACGACAGGCTCCGGTAAACGTCTTGATCTACCCGGCAGGCTAATCGCTTACCCGGTCGGCGGGAACCGCTATCGCGGCATAGCCGATATCGACCCCGTTTATTCGCAGCCCGGCTTGAGCCAGCCGACGGCCGCCTCGACCGGCTAGGGAAGCTCTGCACAACCTGTCGCGGTCGCGCCGGGTGCTTTGCGCGTGGCTGGCGAGGAAAGGTGCGCGTAGCGTGCTTATTGCACTTATTGCACGGTAGCGTACCTTGACGACGACCAGGCGCGCGCAAAGCCCCGGCCGCTAAGCGGTTCGGCCTCACAGACGCCGCGGCTGCGTTGCCAGG